>Ga0208789_1000150_pt1 | contig 92904 bp, 76 predicted proteins | sample Methanotroph_Enr_FD_187368 | JGI IMG/M metagenome (GOLD analysis project Ga0208789, IMG submission 187368) | Enriched soil microbial communities from Old Woman Creek wetland in Ohio, USA - Methanotroph_Enrichment_5 (SPAdes) (version 2) | ecosystem: Environmental > Terrestrial > Soil > Wetlands... | reverse complement strand
AGGCGCCGTTGCGGACGAGGGTGAGGTGGCCGCACTCGGGGCAGGGGTCGCCGGTGTAGCCCTTCTCGCGGGCGGCCTGCGTGGCCGAGACGCTGGGGCGGGCGCCGGCGGCACCCACGAGGACGGGCTGGGGCGCGGGGGCGGCGACGCCCGCGGCCGGGGTGCCGGCCTCGGGGAAGGGCAGGGGCGTGCCGGTGGGCAGCTCGGGCAGGTTCTTCTGGAGGCCGGGGGCCTGGCTGTTGGGACGCAGGCCGGTGCTGGCGTTCATGAGCTGCTCGGGCTCCACGTGGGCCAGGTCGTAGCGGCCCAGGTAGCTGATGGCCAGTTCGCGGAACACGAAGTCGATGAGGCTGGTGCTCAGCTTCACCGTGTCGCTGCCGGCCACCATGCCGTTGGGCTCGAAGCGGGTGAAGAGGAAGGCGTCGCAGAACTCCTCCAGCGGCACCCCGTGCTGCAGGCCCATGCTCACGGCGATGGCGAAGCAGTTCAGCACGGCGCGGAAGGCGGCGCCCTCCTTGTGGATGTCGAGGAAGATCTCGCCGAGGCTGCCGTCCTCGTACTCCCCGGTGCGCAGGTAGAGCTTCGTCCCGCCCACGGTGGCCGCCTGGGTGTAGCCGCCGCGCCGGTTGGGCAGGCGGCGCCGGTAGGTGCGCACCAGCTGGTTCGTCATGGCCTGGGCCACCACGGGGGCCTTCTCCGTGGCGGTGGCGGACTCGTCCATCAAGGTGTCGGCGCCGTCCAGCAGGTCCAGGCTGGTGGCCATGGCCTGGCTCATCTTGGAGCCGTCGCGGTAGAGGGCCACGGCCTTCAGCATGAGCTGCCAGCTGGCCTCGTAGATCTGGCCGATCTCCTTCACGCCGGTCTCGGCGGGCAGGTTGATGGTCTTGCTGATGGCGCCGCTGAGGAAGGGCTGGGCGGCGCCCATCATGCGCAGGTGGCCCATGGGGGCGATGAAGCGCTGGCCGGTGCGGCCGCAGCGGTTGGCGCAGTCGAAGATGGGCAGGTGCTCGTCCTTGAGGTGGGGCGCGCCCTCCACCGTCATGCTGCCGGCCAGTGCCAGGAGGAAGGCCTCCACCTGCTCGGGGCTGAAGTCGTTCTTCAGGCGCTCCACGTCCAGGGCATAGGCGGGATCGAAGGCGGTGGGGAGCTTCTGCTCCACGGCCGCGACCTCCTCCTCCGCCCAGCCGGCGGCCTTGAGCATGGACCGGGTGATGCCGGGGGTCTCGTCCGTGATCTGCAGCCAGCCCACCACGTGGCGCTCGATCTCCTGGATCTGCCGGGGGCTGTAGCCCAGGCGGGCCAGGGCCTCGGGGATGGCGCGGTTGACCAGCTTGAAGTAGCCACCGCCGGCCAGCTTCTTGAACTTCACCAGGGCGAAGTCGGGCTCGACACCGGTGGTGTCGCAGTCCATCAGGAGACCGATGGTGCCCGTGGGGGCCAGCACGGTCACCTGGGCGTTGCGGAAGCCCCACTGCTCGCCGTAGGTGAGGGCCGTGTCCCAGCTCTCGCGGGCGGCCTCGACGATGCGCTTGGGCACGCCGGCGCCATGCAGGCCCTGGGGCCGGATGGAGAGCTGCTCGTACTCCGAGGCCGGGGCGTTGTAGGCGGCGCGCCGGTGGTTGCGGATGACCCGCAGCATGTTCGGGGCGTTGCGCTGGTAGCCGGGGAAGGGCCCCAGCTCCCGGGCCATCTCGGCGCTGGCGGCGTAGGCATCGCCCGTGAGGATGGCGGTCAGCGCGGCGCACCACTGGGTGCCCTCCACGCTGTCGTAGGGGATGCCCATGCGCATGAGCATGGCGCCCAGGTTGGCGTAGCCCAGGCCCAGGGTACGGAAGTCGTAGCTGAGCTTCGCGATGGAATCGCTGGGGAACTGGGCCATCAGGACGCTGATCTCCAGCACCACGGTCCAGATGCGGATGGCGTGGCGGTAGCCGGTCAGGTCGAAGCCGCCGTCCTCGGTGAGGAAGGTGCACAGGTTCAGGGACGCCAGGTTGCAGGCGGTGTCATCCAGGAACATGTACTCGGAGCAGGGGTTGCTGGCGTTGATGGGGCCGTCGGCCGGGCAGGTGTGCCAGTCGTTGATGGTGGTGTCGAACTGGAGGCCGGGGTCGGCGCAGGCCCAGGCGGCCTTGTTCACCTTCTCCCACAGGTCGCGGGCCCGGAGCTTCTTGCTGGTCTTGCCGTCGATGCGGCGCTTCAGTTCCCAGTCGCCGTCCATCTCCAGGGCCCGCATGAAGGGATCGGGCACGCGGACGGAGTTGTTGGAGTTCATGCCGCCCACGGTGTAGTAGGCGTCGCCGTCCCAGGAGGTGTCGTAGCCGTGGAGGTCCCGCTCGAGGTCGCCGTCCGCCAGGCGGCCCAGGCACTGGGTGAGGAAGGCGGCCGGCACGCCCTCCCGCTTCGCCTTGGCCAGCGCCTTGCGCAGGGCCTCGTTGGTCTTGGGATCGATGTCCTTCGAGGTGCTGCCCTCGACGGCCTGGCAGATGGCATCCCAGTGGCGGCGGGTGAGGGCGCTGCCGGCGGCCAGCATGGCCACCTTGCGCTCCTCGGTCACCTTCCAGTCGATGAAGGCCTCGATGTCGGGGTGGTCCAGGTCGAGGCAGACCATCTTGGCGGCGCGGCGGGTGGTGCCGCCGCTCTTGATGGCGCCGGCGGCGCGGTCGCCCACGGCCAGGAAGCTCATCAGGCCCGAGCTGCGCCCGCCGCCGGAGAGGGGCTCCTCCGAGCCGCGCACCTTGGAGAAGTTGGTGCCCGTGCCGGAGCCGTACTTGAAGATGCGGGCCTCGCGGGTCCACAGGTCCATGATGCCGCCCTCGTTCACGAGGTCGTCGGCCACGCTCTGGATGAAGCAGGCGTGGGGCTGGGGGCGCTCGTAGGCTGAGGTGGACTTCGTCATCTCGCCGGTCTTCGGGTCCACGTAGCTGTGGCCCTGGGCCGGGCCCGAGATGCCGTAGGCGAAGTGCAGGCCCGTGTTGAACCACTGCGGCGAGTTGGGCGCGCACATCTGCTCGGCGAGCATGTAGGTCAGCTCGTCGTAGAAGGCCTGGGCGTCGTCGGCCGAGTCGAAGTAGCCGTTCGTCTCGCCCCAGTGCCGCCAGCAGCCGGCCAGGCGGTGGAACACCTGGCGCGCGTCCTTTTCCCCGCCGTTCTGGGCGTCGATGCCCTTCCGACGGAAGTATTTCTGGGCGAGGATGTCGACGGCCACCTGGGACCAGGTCTCCGGCACCAGCACGTCCTTGGCCTCGAAGACCACCGTGCCGTCGAGCTTGGCGATGCGGCTGGTCCGCGGGACGAAGGGGATCCCCTCGAGGGGATCGTGGCCGGCCTTGGTGAAGTGGCGGGTGATCTTCATGGGCGCTGTCCGGGGAAGATGAGGGTGGAGGGGCAGGGGCGGAAGGGGAGGCACGGGATCCCCAGGGCGCAAGAAAACCTGCCCCCAACGGGTAGGGGTCGCTTGCGTGAACCTCTAGGGGTTGTGCCGGACGAAAAGAATGGCCCCAAGATGTGGGGGTGTCAAGGGGAGGGGGACGACTTTTTCCACGATCTTAAAAACCCTCTGAAAAATCTCGCATCCCGCACCAAAACTGCATAGCGGCGGACCCCTCGCGCTGGCGTCAGGACCCCCTGGAGGTTAGGCTGGAGACAAGCCGGGCCCCATGCATCGGGGTGCGATGAACCGGGTCAGATCGGAAGAAGCAGCCCTAAGTCGTTCCCCCGAGTGCCGTGGCAAGCCCGGCCCTTTTGCGCCTTGGCGCACAAGGGCCTGGCTTGCCAGCCGTTTGCGCGGCGCCTGCGGCTTGCGCGCACGGGTCGTCACTGGCCTGCGCTCCCAGTGGGGGCCCGCTTCGCATAGCCCACCGGGCTCTGCTCCGCGACCCACTCAGGTCGCGCACGTGGCAAGCCCGGCCCTTTTGCGCCTTGGCGCACAAGGGCTTGGCTTGCCAGCCGTTTGCGCGGCGCCTGCGGCCTTCATCGCCGGCCGGCCCGGCATACGGTGTACAGCGGACACGCCGCGCAGGTATCGCGGTGGCGCACGCCGGGACAGTCGCCCAGGATGCCGAGGTGGCTGAGGGCGAAGTCGTAGCGGAGGGGGTCGGCGGGATCGAGGTGGCGGAGGGCCTCGGTGATCTCGCGGGCCATGCGGCCATCGGGCGTGGCCCGGGTGCTGAGGCCGATGAAGCGGGACACCCGCGCAACGTGGGTGTCCAGGGGGATCACCAGCTGGTCCTGGGGGTAGCGGGTCCAGAGCCCCAGGTCGGGCCAGTCGGTCCGCACCATCCAGCGCAGGAACATGCGCCACCGCTTGCAGGCGGCGCCCTCCAGGGGATCCGGCAGGCTGAAGCGCAGGCCGTAGGTGGCGGGCAGCTCGGCGCGGAGGCGCTGGACCAGGCGCGAGAGGGCGGCGTCCCCGTCCTCGCCGGGCCGGGGCAGGAGGTGGGCCTCCAGGCCCGGGCCTTCCTCGTCGTCCAGCCGCTTCCAGGCCAGCAGCCAGGCCGCAATGTCCCCGCCGGTGTGGAAGCGCCAGGTCCAGTCCCCAAGGGCCCGCCGCAGGGCGCGTCCCGCGGCGGCCCCAGACCGCTCCTGGAGCCAGAGGGCGGGCCGGTCTCCGAGAGGCGCGAGGGCGGCCCGCACGGCGCGCAGCATGGGAGCCACGCGCCCGTAGGCCAGGTGTGCGGCCACGAAGGCGGCCACCTCCCGGTCCAGGGGATCGGGGTAGGCCAGGGCCACGGCCAGGGGATCCTGGTCCAGGGCCCCGGGGGTGTCATAGCGGCCGCAGAGGCCGTCCAGGCGGGTCTTGAGGGCGGAGGCGCGGGGTGCGGTACGTGGCATGGAACCCAGTGTCTGCGAAACCCCCGGGTCCGCAGGGACCGAAAAAAACGCAGCACGTGCCGAAAATCACTATAGAAAGGGGGGATTCGCCGTTATTCTCTTGAGTGGTGGCCCGTGGCCCCTTTCGGAGCAGCAACCCCTCATGATGAACCTGCGTGGCCTTGGAAACCTGGCGAAGATCCTCGAGGAGGCCGCCAAGCCTGATTCGACGCTGCGGGAAGACCGCGAGAAAGCCCGTCCCAAGGTCCTGAAGAAGGGTGAGAAGCCCGCCAAGACCCGGGTGATGGATCCCAAGCGGAAGGCCTGGTACGAGAAGCGCCTGAAGGAGGTCACCGCGAAGCCCGCCACGCCGGCCTCCATGGAGATCCCCGCCACCGGCCCCGTCAGCACCCCCGCCGCGGCGCCCGTGCTGGCCAAGACCGTGGCCTCCCAGCTGGGCGGCTCCCTGCTCCAGACCCTGGCCGCCGCCAAGGAGGCCAAGCCCAAATCCGACAACCCCAAGAAGACCGAGGCCTGGCGCCGTAAGCCCGGCGAATCCATCTTCTAGGGCCTCCGGTCCACCGCACGAAGGCCCCGGGCATCCGGGGCCTTCGTCTATACGGGGTTCCAGGTCTAGGCGGTGGCGGGGACGGAAACCTTGTACTTCCGCCCGATCCAGGTGGCGGCCAGGGGCTTCTCCAGGAGGCCCTTCCGCAGGTCGCCCAGGGCATAGAGCGTCATGTCCACCACCGGCGTGGCGCCGTCCAGGGTGCCGTCCGCGAGGCGGGCCTCCAACTCGGTCCGGGGGAAGATGTGGATCCCGGAGGCCAGGCGCACCACCACATCCTGGGGATCCGCCAGGGCCAGCCCGGTCTCCTCGGCGATCCGGTGGACGGTGCGGAGCATGCCGTCGATGGCACAGCCCGAGGGCTGGGCGGCCAGGGTGGGCTCGGCGATGGCCAGCACGCGGCCCTGCAGCAGGGTCCAGGCGGCCTGATACTGGACGCCCTTGTGGCGCCACCGCGCCAGGGCGGCATCCAGCTCAGGAGCCAGCCGGGTGGCCTCGGCCGGCCGGCTCAGGGCCATCAGCCAGAGGCGGGCATCGTCGGGCAGGGCATCGAAGGCGGCGAGCGGCATGGGCACTCCAGACCCTCATTCTAGTCCCATCCGGCGGAAGTCCCTGTCGCGACGTTGTTCAGAATTCGGGCAGGACCGGCCAGCTTTCTGTGACGTCGGACCAGAGGAACTTCCCGTAAGGTGGAGGGCGATGACGACTGACACGGCGATCCTGCTCCTGAACCTCGGCGGTCCGGTGAACCTGGACCAGGTGGAACCCTTCCTGGCCCAGCTCTTCGGAGACCGCGACCTGATCCGGCTGCCCGGGCCCGCCTGGCTGCAGGGCCCCTTCGCCCGCCTCATCGCGCGCCTCCGGGCTCCCGGCGCCAAGGGGCGCTACGCCCAGATCGGCGGCGGCTCCCCCCTGCTGAAGGAGAGCGCCGCCCAGGCTGCGGCCCTGCGCGCGGCCCTGCGCGCGGCCGGGCGATCGGAGGCCGTGAAGCTCTGCTTCCGCTACGCCGCCCCGCGGACCGAGGGCCTGCTCCGGGCCCTGAAGCGGGACGGCATCCGCCGCCTGGTGCCGGTGACGCTCTATCCCCACGACTGTCGGGCCACCACGGGCTCCAGCCTGCGGGAACTGGCCCAGCTGGCCACCGCGGCCGGCCTGGAACTGCTGCCGGGCGTGGACCACTACGCCACCGACTCCGACTACCTGGACGCCATGGAGGCGCCGCTGCGCGAGGCCCTGGCGGAGCTGCCGGAGGCCACGGTGATCTTCAGCGCGCACAGCCTGCCGGTTCGCCAGATCGCCGCAGGCGATCCCTACGAGCGGGAGATCCACGCCACCCGCGACGCCCTGATGGCCCGGATCGGGGATATTCCCGGCGGCTACCTGCTGGCCTACCAGAGCCGCACGGGCCCCGTGCGCTGGTTGGAGCCCCCCCTGAAGGACGTGCTGGAGCGCATGGGCGGGAAGGATGTCATCGTGGTGCCCCTCAGCTTCGTGAGCGAGCACATCGAGACCCTGCACGAGCTGGACATCGAGTACCGCCACGTGGCCGACCAGGCGGGCATCCGGACCTACCGGCGCGTGCGCACCCCGGGTATCCACCCGGCCTACATCCGCTGCCTGACGCGGCGCGTCCTGGAGATCCTCCCATGAGCACCCTGATCCTCGGTGGAGGCGTGACCGGCCTGGCGGCGGCCTGGCACCTGCAGCGACGCGGCGAGGCGGCCGAGGTGTGGGAGGGCCAGGAAACGGTGGGTGGCTGGATGAAGACGCTGCCCTGGGAGGGCGGTCACCTGGAGACGGGCCCCCAGGGCGTGCTGTGGCAGCCCGGCACCGCCGTGGACCGGCTCTTCAAGGCCATCGACTTGCCCTTCAACGCACCCGGCAAGGGCGCCCGCTGGGTGGGGAAGGGGGGACGCCTGGTGCCGGTCCCGGCCTCGCCCTTCGGCCTGCTGACCTCGTCGCTGATGCCCCTCTCCGCCAAGCTGCGGATGATGCTGGAGCCCTTCATCTCGGTGCGGTCCGCCGAGCCCGAGGAGGGCCTGTCGGCCTTCATCGCCCGCCGTCTGGGGCCGGGCGTGGCCAGTGAGCTGCTGCCGGCCATGGTGGCGGGCATCCTGGCCGCGCCGCCGGAAGTGCTCTCCGTGGACGCCATCCCCAAGCTGCTGCAGTGGGAGGCCACGGGCAGCCTGGTGAACGGTGTCCGCAAGGGCGGCGTGAGCCACATGGTGGTGCCGGAGGGCGGCATGGGGCAGCTCCCCATCCGGCTGGCGGCCCAGCTCCCATCAGTCCGGACCGGGATCCGCGCCTCGTCCCTCGAGGCCCTGCCGGCCGGCCGCTGGCGGGTCACCGGCGGCGGCGAGGTGCGCGAGGCCGACCGGGTGGTGCTGGCCCTCCCCGCCTACGAGGCCTCGGCCCTGCTGGGTTCGGTGGCGCCGGCGAGCGCCGGGGCCCTGGCAGCCATCCCCTATACATCGGTGGACCTCTGGCACAGCCGCCACACGCCGCTGCCGGAACTCAAGGACGGCTTCGGCTTCCTCATCCACCCGCCGGAGGGCCGCGGCTACCTGGGTTCCCTGGTGCCCTCCTGGATGGATCCCCAAAGCGCCCCGGAGGGCGTGATGCAACTCCGCAGCTTCGTGGGTGGCGCCTTCCCCAAGGGACCGGACCTGGACCGCTGGGAGGGCCTCTTCGCCCGCCTGAAGGGATGGATTCCCCAGCTCAGCGAGGCCGTCGCCGTGCGCCATGAGCGGGCGGAGCGGGCCATCCCCCGTCCGGAACTGGGCCACCGGGCCCGGGTGCAGGCGGCACTGGAGGGCCTGCCGACCGGTCTGGACTGGCTCAGCAATGCCCGCTTCGGCCCGGGGGTGCGTGACATCCTGGAGGGGTTGGAAGCCTGGGGCGTCCATTGAAATAGGACGATTTTTACCCGGTGATCGACCGTGACATCAGGCCTTGACGGGCGCAGAATGGCCACGAACCTTCCGGAGCATGCCATGCGCAACGTCCTCCTTTTCCCCTTCCTGTGTTCCGCGGCCCTGGTCGCCCAGGCCCCCGCCGCCAAGCCTCCGGTTGAGCCCGCCGCCGAGGCCACCGCCGTGAAGCCCCACGCCGAAGTGAAGGTCGGCACCGCCATCGAGAAGATGGAGGTCGTGGGCGAAGCCGCCGACTTCAAGGTAGCCGCCGGGACGAAGCTCTACGCCTGGACCAAGGTGTGGAACCCTGGAGACAGCGTCACCGTGGTGTTCTCCAAGGGCGAGGCCAGCTCCAAGCAGGAGCTGAAGGTCCCGCACTCCCCCTATCGCACGAACGCCTACCGCACCTTCCGCCAGGGCGATGGCGGCAGCTGGACCGTGAAGGTGCTGGCCGCCGATGGGACCGAGCTGGGCACGACCGCCTTCACCGTCGAGATCAACTAGGGATCTTCTCCAGGCTTCAGAGGGGCAGCGCCTTGACCGGGCGCCGCCCCGCTCTGCGTTGGGCAAAGGTCCCATCTCGTCTTTCTGGATGGTTGGATGTCCGACTTGGTGCTGACGCAGAACAGCAAGGGGTCCTTCTCAAAGTCGGGGTGTGGCCGCGTGTCCACTTCGAAATCAGACCCTGGCCAAGCCTCCTGATAATCTCAGTGAACTTCCCATCCAAGGGCCTGAACCATGAAAATCTACGAGCATCATCCCCACCCCCACATCGAGACCCGGAAGAAGCGCGCGCCCAAACCCAAAGCTCCCCAAGGAGGCGCGCTGGCCCGGTTCAACTCGCTCCTGGCCGAGCGGATCACCAAGGGCGTGGGCACCATGTGGTGCGCCTACGCCTTCGCCCTCATCGCCCTCATCAGCCTTCCTGAAGCCATTCACACGGGAACCAGTGCCCTCATTTCCTGGATCGCGCAGACTTTCCTGCAACTGGTGCTGCTGTCCATCATCATGGTCGGCCAGAAGGTCGAGGGTGCGGCCGCCGATGTCAGGGCCGACGATACCTACAAGGATGCGGAGGCCATCCTGCATGAGGCCCTCGAGATCCAGAAGCACCTCGAGGCCCAGGATGCCCTGCTCCAGAACCTCGTCGGAACCCTCCGGGACGAGGCCCATCCCTGAACGAGATCGACCTGGCTGCAAAACCGACCACGAAGGCTTGACGTGGCGAATAAAAGGCGAAAACTGGAGGCATGACGCCCCTGCCGCTGCCCGTCGAGCCCCCGCCCCCGCTCTTCCAGGACCTGCTCGTGGAGCCCGAGGAGGCCCGCTCCATCCTCCGTCCGCAGAAGAATGACCGCTACGGATTCGGGTTCGCCCTGAGCCCCTACCGTGGCTGCGGGCATGGCTGCCGCTATTGCTATGTCCGCGAGTATCCCAACGCCCTCCACAAGCCGGAGGACTGGGGAGGCTGGGTGGCGCCCAAGCTGAACGCGCCGGAACTGCTCTGGTCCCAGCGCCACCGCCTGCACCACCAGCGGGTTTTCATGGCCTCGGCCACGGATCCCTACCAGCCCCTGGAACGGCAGTACCGCCTCAGCCGACGCTGCCTGGAAGTGCTCCTGCTGTGCCCCACCACCGAGGTGATCGTCCACACCCGATCCCCCCTGGTAATCCAGGACCTGGATCTGCTCAAGGCCTTCGGGGATCGGCTATCGGTGGGGCTCTCCATCCCGACGGACGACGACACCGTGCGGCAGGCCGTGGAACCGGACGCGCCGCCCATCCCCAGCCGCTGGGCCGCCGCGGAGCGGCTGGCTGCGGCCGGGATCCAGGTCACCATTGGGGTCGCACCCTTGATGGCGGTGCATGATGCCAAAGCCTTCTCCCGCCGGGCCAAGGCCAGCGGCGCATCGAATGCCTGGGTGGGCGGCCTGCGGTTGCTGAAGCAGGATCCCTTCTACAAGCTGCTGGCGGACCACGGCTGGCTGAAGGTGCTGGATCCGGACTATGCGGCGACGATCCGCGCGGCCTTCCAGGAGGTGTTCCCGACCCGGAAGGGCAGGCGCGAGCCCCGCCCGGAAGCCTCGCAAGCCCTTCCTCCTGTCCCACCGGTCCAGCCCGGCTTGTTCGATCGGGTGGGCTAGAACAGCGGGTCAGGGCCGGCTGGGGATCCCGGCCGTCGCGGCGCGGACCGGCACGAAGGGGGCGAAGGCTTCCAGGGCCCCCGGCCAGTCCACCAGAAGGACCGCAGCGGTGGCGCTTCCGGTTTCGGCCGCGTGGGCTGCCAGCAGATCACGGAAAGCCGCTTCGGCTTCCGGATCCCAGGGCGCGGCCTCCAGGTAGTGGCCGTTGACGCGCGCCTCGTGTTCCCGACGCAGGAAGAGCGTGCCTCCGGTCATGCCGGCCCCGGCATTGGCCAGCACTGGGCCGAGGATGGCCACGGCGCCACGGGTCATGTACTCGCAGGCGTGGTGGCCCGCGCCCTCCACCACCGCGAGGGCGCCGCTGTTTCGCACCGCAAACCGGTCCCCGGCGAGGCCGCGGGCGAAGCAACGTCCCCCGGTCGCCCCGTAGAGAGCCCCGTTGCCTAGGATGGCGTTCACCTCGGGCGTGAAGGTGGCGGCCGGTCCCGGGCAGAGGACCAGGGTGCCGCCGGACATGGACTTGCCGACTGAGTCGTTGGCCTCGCCCAACAGCCTCACGTGGAGTCCCTCGGTGAGGAAGGCGCCGAAACCTTGGCCGGCACTACCGGTGAAGGTGAGGTCAAGAAGGCCCGCAACGGCCGGATCCGCGCCGACCCGGCGACGTTCGCGGATGCCTTGGGCGATCTCGCCGGAAAGTGTCGCCAGCACGCCCCGGTCCTGGGTGCTGATGGCGAAGTCGAGGCGCGGGGTACCGCCGGATTCCAGGAAGGGACGAGCCGCCTCCACGAGACGCCGGTTCAGGGATCCGACCCCCTCCGGCAGGAGGACCGGGGTCTCCGCGGGCTCCAGTTCCGGTGGCGGCTCAAGGAAAGCGGAGAGATCGAGCTTGCGGTCGTGCACGAAGGCGGCGTGTTCCGGTGCGACGTCCAGGAGGTCGGTCCGGTCCACCAGGTCGGAGAGGCTGCCCAGGCCCAGGGTGGACAGGTGGCCGCGCACGTCCTCCGCCAGGTGGATGAGCATGCGCGCGATGGCCTCCGGGCTGCCCTGGTAGCGGGCCTTGAACCGTGGATCGTGCGTGGCGATGCCTGCCGGGCAGGTGTTCTTCTCGCAGACCCGGGCCATGATGCAGCCCTCCGCCACCAGCAGGAGCTTGCCGAACTCGAACCCTTCGGCGCCGAGGAGGGCGGCGGTGACGATGTCCTTCCCGGTCAGCAGGCCGCCATCCACGCGGAGTTCCACCTGGTCCCGCAGGCGGTTCTCCTGCAGGGCGCGATGGGCCTCGATGAGCCCGAACTCCCAGGGCAGGCCCGCGTGCTTCATGGATCCGAGGGTAGCCGCCCCGGTACCGCCATCGCCGCCCGCGATGTAGAGGATGTCGGCGCCCGCCTTGGCCACGCCCACGGCGATGGTGCCGATGCCCGTTCCGGAGACGAGCTTGACGCTGATCCGCGCGGCGGGATGCACCTGCCTGAGCTCGTAGATGAGCTCCTTCAGGTCTTCGATGCTGTAGATGTCATGCAGGGGAGGTGGCGAGATGAGATCCACGCCCGGGAGGGAGCATCGGGCCCGGGCGATGGCGGAGTCCACCTTGACTCGCATGAGCTGCCCCCCCTCGCCGGGTTTGGCGCCCTGGGCCACCTTGATCTGGATCTCCTGGCCTGAGACCAGGTACTCCGCCGTCACGCCGAAGCGCGCCGAGGCCACCTGCTTGGTGGTGGCCGTGAGCCCATCGGTCCAGTAGAAGGGGTTCTCGCCGCCCTCGCCGCTGTTGCTCCGCCCCCCCACGGCCTCCATGGCCAGGATGAGGTCCCGCTGGCTTTCCGCGCTGACGGCGCCGAAGGACATGGCACCGGCCCCGAAGCGGCTCAGGATTCCCGCCCGGGGCTCCACCTCGTGCAGGGGGAGCGGGACGGGAACCCTCCGGAAGGCGAGCAGGTGGCGAGGGTTGATGGGCTCGTCCGCCTTCAGCGAGGCCAGGTAGTCGCGGTAGACCCCAGCGGCCTCAGGAGTGTCCGGATCCAGGCCCACCAGGCAGTGGACGATCCGGGCCCGGGCGGAGGTCATGCCATGGCGTTCGCCCTCCCCGGGTCTGGTGGATTCCCGGAACTGGTAGGTATGCAGCAGGCGATCGTGGAATCCCGCCTGGGCTGCGAGGCCCGTCTTGAGGAGGACATCCCCCGCGAGCTCCTCGTACCCGATGCCGCCCAGGGGGCTGGCGTGGCCTGGGAAGAAGGTCTCCATCAGCTCGGGGCCCAGGCCGACGGCGGTGAAGAGCTTCGCGCTCATGTAGCTCTGCACCACCGAGATCCCGCATTTCGCCATGATCTTGAGGAGTCCGGATTCCAGGGCCGAGACGAGGTTCTGCTCGCGCTGATCTGGGGAGAGCTGGTCAAAGGATGGATGCCCGTCCCGCCGGGCGATTTCCAGGGCCAGGAAGGGGCAGACCGCCGCGGCGCCGAAGCTGATGAGCGCTGCCAGGTGGTGCGAGGTGCGGGCCTCCCCGGTGTGCACTACGATGGATGCGTTCAGGCGCAGCCCGGATTCATTGAGGGTGTGGACCACGGCCCGGAGGGCGATGAGGCCCGGGATGGGCGGCCGCTCCACGCTGGCGTCCCGGTCGCTGAGGATGATGACGCTGGTGCCGCCCTGCACGGCCTCGCGGACCTCGGCGGCCAGCCGGTCCACGGCCGCGTGGAACCCGGTCACGCCGTCCTCGCGCCGGAGGAGCATGGGGAAGGTGCGGGGGATGATCTGCGACTCGGAGGGCCGCAGGTCCTGCATCCGTTCGAGGAAGCGCATCTGCCCTAGGTCGAGGATGGGCCGCGGCAGTTCCAGGGCCTCATTCAGGGGCACCAGGTCCTTGGGGAAGAAGATGTTCGGGGCCCGTCCCAGGAACACGCGGAGGTCGGTGATATTGCCCTCGCGGAGGTAGTCCAGAGGGGGGTTCGTGACCTGCGCGAAGTGCTGGTAGAAGTAGTCGAAGAAGGGCCGGGGCTCGGAAGAGAAGACGTTGGGCCGGGCGGTGTCGCCCATGGACCCGATGGCCTCCTTGCCAGTGGCGATCATCGGGTAGATGACTTTCTCCAGCTCCTCGCGGGTACAGGTGAAGAGTGTCTTGCGGAATACGCTGACGGGGCCCTCGGGCGGCCGCACCTCCGGGAGGCTTCCGATGGGCGTGGCGCGGGCGTCGAAGGAGGCGTCCCGGTTCTCCCGGGAACGGCTGGCATCCCGGAAGCGGACCTGGCCCGTGGCGAGGTCCACCTTCACGCCGGTGCCGGCGTAGACGATGCCCTTGCGGCGGACGGAGGCCTCGTCGACCGGGAAGGCGCCGGCCTCCGAGGCGAGGATGAAGCGGTCGTCCGTGAGGGTCCACCGGGCGGGCCGGAAGCCGTTGCGGTCGAGCCGGGCGCCGACGATGTTGCCGTCGGAGTACATCACGATGGCCGGGCCGTCCCAGGGCTCCATGGCCCGGCTCCAGAAAGTGTAGAACTCCGTCTGGCCCTCGGCGGGCGGCATCATGATGGCGAGGATGTCCTCCATGTGGGGGATGCTGCTCCGGTGCAGCAGGGCCTCCGCGATCTCGTTCAGGCTGCCGGAATCGCTGATGGAGCCGTGGGTCACCAGCTGGTCGGCCTTGAGCCCGATGGACATCTCGCGGGAGATGGCCCGTGAGCGGTTGCCGGCGATGGTATTGATCTCGCCGTTGTGCGCGATGAGGCGGAAGGGCTGGGCCTTGTCCCAGGAAGTGCGGGTGTTGGTGCTGAACCGGCGGTGGATCAGTGCGAAGCGGGTGGTGTAGCGGGGATCCCGCAGGTCGAGGTAGAACCGGTCCAGGTCCGCGGCGCGGGTGAGGGCCTTGTAGACCAGGGTGCGCGGCGACAGCGATGCGAAGAAGAACTCGCCCTTGATGCCCTGCTCGGCCTGCTTGGTGCGCAGGACCTGCTTGGCGTTGTAGAGCAGCTTGTCGAAGGAGGCGTCCGTGCGGCAGTGGGCCGGCCGGCGCAGGATCACCTGGAGAAGGGACGGCAGGGTCCGGCGGGCCTCCGCGCCGAGCGCGGCGGGATCCACGGGCACCTCGCGGGTGCCCAGGGTCTCCAGATCGAAGAATCCGAAGGTGGAGGAGAAGGTGTCCAAGGCACGGTGGGCCCGGTCCGGATCCCGGGGCATGAAGAGGCTGGCCACGGCGATCTCGCCCGGGCGGTAGCCCAGCAGGTCGAAGGGGATGTCGGTCATCACGCCCGCGCCGTCGCTGGACACCTGGTCGGCGCCGCAGCCGCCCCGGTGCTCGACGCACCGCAAGGCGTGGAGGGCGTCCTCCAGGATCCCGTGGCAGGCCTCGCCGGTGCGGCTGGCGATGAAGCCGACCCCGCACGCGCTGTGCTCGATCCGGGATGCAGGCGGCATCGGATGTCCTTCGGGGATGGGGAAAGACTACCCGAAAGGGGGGTCCGGAGGGGCGCCCGACTTGGGCCATGACGCCTGCTCCCGCCTTGTGGGAGACTGGATCTCCCATGACCACCCTCGCCCTCAAGTACCGCCCCCGGCTGCTCTCGGATCTCGTGGGCCAGGAGGGCAGCGTGAAGGCGCTGGCCAACGCCCTGAAGCGGGCCAAGGAGAGCGGGAAGATCCACCAGGCGTACCTCTTCGCCGGAGTGCGGGGCACGGGCAAGACCAGCACGGCCCGAATCCTGGCGCGCGCCCTGAACTGCGCCGAGGGCCCCACGGCCACCCCCTGCGGCGTGTGCGATCCCTGCCGGGCCGCGGAGCAGCCGGACAGCAGCCTGGACATCGTCGAGATCGACGCGGCCAGCCGGGCCTCCGTGGCCGACGCCCGGGCCCTGAGGGAGCAGGTGCAGACGCGCCCCGCCTTCTGCCGCTACCGCATCTACATCATCGACGAAGTGCACATGCTCAGCACCGAGGCCTTCAACGCCCTGCTGAAGGTCATCGAGGAACCGCCGCCCCACGCCATCTTCGTGCTGGCCACCACGGAGCTGCAGGACGTCCCGGACACCATCAAGAGCCGGGTGCAGATCTTCCCCTTCCGGCTCATCCCCGTGGGTCTCATCGAGGGCCGCCTGAAGCACGTCTGCGAGCAGGAGGGCGTCACCTTCGAGGGCGACAGCCTCCGCCTGGTGGCCGAGGCAGGGCAGGGCTCCATGCGCGACGCCCTGACCATCCTCGATCGAGTCATCGCCGCGGGCGACGGCCGGGTGCTGGAGGAGGCCGTCCGCGAGCAGCTGGGCATCGTCAGCGCCCACCGGGTGCAGGGCGTGATGGAAGCCCTGGCCTCGGGAGACAGCGCCGCCCTGGTGGACCACTGCCGCGCGCTGGCCGAACAGGGGGCCGACTGGGCCACCTTCTGGCGTGAGCTGGTGCTGGCCTTCCGGGATCGCCTCGAGCTGGAGGCCCGGTCGGGCCGCGGACCCCAGGAACTGCTGCGCTGGGCGCGCATGCTCAACCTGCTGCTGGGCCGCGAGCGCGACCTCCGCGACAGCAGCCTGCCCCGGGTGGTGGTGGAGCTGGCCCTGGTGACGGCCGCCCAGCTGCCTCATCTGGCGCCCCTCGACGCCCTGGTCTCGGGGACGGTCGCCGCCACGCCTGCGGCCCGATCCGGCCCTCCGCTCGTCGCGCCGCCCCCGGTCCCTTCCAGGGCCCCCCAGGCCGCGCGGGCGCCTGAGGGGCCAGCCAGACCGGCCCCGCCGCCCGTTCCGGCTCCCAGATCCGGCGCCCCCGCCCAGGCGGTTGCCCCCGATGCCCTCCGCCACGCGTGCAGCGAGGCCTTGCGCCAGGCCCCGGGCCTGCCCCGGACCCTGGGCACGGCCCCGCAGATGGCTTCAGACCTCCGCTGGGACCCGCCGGTGTTGCGGTTCCGCTTCCCCGGCAATGTTCGCCAGACCTTGCAGGACCTGGAGCGGGAGCGGGCCAACCCTCACCTGCTCTCCGCCCTGGCCGCCGTGCTGCCCGGCCTCAGGGAGGTGGACATCCAGTTCGACGGCGCTCCCGGATCTGCCACTGCGCCAGCCACCGAGCGTCCAGAGGACCGCCTCCGCCAGGAGCCGGCCTTCCAGGAACTCCTGAGGCTCAGCGGCGGCGAGGTGCTGGAGATCCGGCGGGAAGGGTAGCGGGACGCTCCTGCTCAGCCGCCTGATACGGGCGGCATGAGGGCCACTTCATCGCCGTCCTTCAGGACCGTGGCCCGATCCGCGAAGGCCTGATTGACGGCCAGCAGTGCGTCCTGGGGCAGGGCCTGGAAGCGGGGATCGGCCAGCAGGTCGCCCAAGGTGGACGCCGTCGGCACCTCGACTTCACTGAAGCCCAGGATGGCGCGGTAGCGGGCGAAACATTTGACGGTCAGCATGGCCTCTCCGCTTCCAGCCTACCGTCCACAGCCCACGGCCCACAGCCTATTTAGGGCTCCAAGTGTGCCGGATCTCGCCCGATGGGCTCAGGCCGGACTGGCCGGACTGGCTGACGCCCAGCTGGAGGATGACCCCGCCGAACCGCCACTCGATCTGGCCGGAGGTCTTGGTCTGTTCGGCGCTCTTCTGATGGGAGACCACGAAGGCGCTGCGCTGACCGAAGAGGTTGACGCTCTTGCCCAGGGTCACGTCCGTCTCGGTGGTGCCGAGGGAACTCGAGCGGACGGCCACGTTCACCCGGTCCAGGCCCAAGGTGCGGCGCAGCTGGTCCTGGAAGGGGGCGAAGGCGAGGGTCGATAGCAGGCCCGCGCTGGCGCTGGCCAGGCCCGAGGTGAGAACCCCCTGCGACGTGCTGGGGGCCCCGGTGCCCACATTGGCGACGTTGCCTGGGTTGATGAGGATGGCCACGATCTCGTCCTGGCGGAGGGAGGGCGTGGAACTGGGCACGATGCTCAGGTTGCTGAGGGTGCCGTGGATATCCAGGTTCACGGTGTAGCCGGGGATCGACGTGACGCTGCCCCGGAGGTTGATGATCGGATCGATGCGCTCGGTTTCACCCTTGAACTCCAGGGAGCCCCGGTCCACCACCATGTCCCCCGCAGGGAAGATGTTGGTGATGCGGCCACCGGGGGTGAATACAAGCGTCCCCTTCGGGACCGGATGGGCCAGGGTGCCCAGCACCTGGAACCGCCCCTCGGTCTTGCCTTCCAGTTTCAGCAAGTTGGTGTCGAAGCTCCAGGGGTTGCGCAGGTCCAGGTCCAGGTCCAGACCGATCCGGTCGAGGGGATCGTCGGGGTCCAGGCCTGCGAGGCCGCCACTATCGCCGAGAGCGCTTCGAAGGATCAGATCTGATAACTTCACTTCCGTTTGATAGCTCAAATGGTCTGCGCGGAGTCGCCCCTGGAGGCGACCCCCGTCTTCGTTGCCTTTGAGCGTGGCATAGAGAGACCCCTGCAGATCCAGGCCATCGGGGACGTCACGCAGCTGGAAGCCGTCCAGAGAGGCCTGGAAGCCGTACTGGTCCAGGCCGCCGGGCCGCCAGGACATCTGGCCGGTGACCCGCAATTGGCCGTGGGCCAGGGTCCCGGTGAGGGGGCTGTCCTCGACGATGGAGAGGGTCCGGTCCTTCAGGACGATGGACGCATTCAGGTCCTCGACCCCCTGGTATCCCTGGAGATTCATCTGGCCCTGCTCCAGGCGGAGCGTCCCGTCCAGCAAGGGGTCCTGGTAGGTGCCGTGGAGGAGCAGGTCGAAGCGGCTCTGCCCCTTGACCTTGAGATCCGACAGGAGGCTGTATTCGTCCACCTCCATGACACGATCCAGGATGGCCTTGAGATGGGCGAGGTCGGCTGTGCCCTTCGCCTGGAGGGCCAGGGGCGCGGTGGCGGTGAAGGGGGCCCGCCCGGAGATCCGGATCCCGGCGGCCGGCCCCCGGGGGCCTCCGGCACCCCGCTCACCACCCTGGAGGGAGATGTCCAGGGTGGCTCCGGTCGCATCCCCACGCAGATCCGAGGGGCCGCTCTGGTGGAGCTCGAAGGCATTGAAGAGGCCCTCCAGGCGCTCCAGGCGGCCGTTCCACTGGAGGCCCTTCGCGGGAGTCCAGGTGCCCGAGGCAGACAGCTCGGCCTGGAGATCCTCCAGCAGGTCCTCCGTGAGGCTCCGGGCGATGGAGGCGGTGGGGGCAGTGTCCGCCGCGATGCGCAGCCCCGCAGAGCCCTTGAGGCCCGTGCCGAGGGTCCGGGCCTCAAGGGTCAGAAGGGGACGGGACAGGCCCTCCGTCGCGAGGCGGGCCGCCAGGCGGCCCCGTTCCAGGGTCAGTCCTCCTTCCAGCCCCTCGACACTGCGGTCATAGAGGAAGACCCGGCCGTGACTGAAGGAGAGCCGGCCCTCGGGCAGGTCCAGGGGGCCGAAGGCGCTGGTGATGGGCCCCTGGAGGCGGGCCTCCACCTGGGACTGGAGGTGGGGCCCCGGGAGGGCCAGGAGCTGGGAGTCCAGACGTCCGGAGAGGTCCACCCGCCAGGTCCAGCCAGTGAGGTCCATGTCCGCCTTGCCGGTGAGGGCCAGGGCACCTTCGGGGGAGGTGTCGGGCCCGCCGCCAAGGAGGTCCGGACGCTCAGCCACCTGGACATCGTTCAGGCGCAGTCGCAGGGTGTTCAGGTCCATGGCGAAGTCGGAGGAAGCCGCCGGAATACGGATGCCGTAGGCCCTGCCGGCTTCCACCTGGGCCCGGCCCTCCATGAGCAGGTGGTCGAAGGGGCCATGGATGCGCACCCAGCCGCTGCCCGTGCCTGACAGGGGGAGCTCCTTCCCATCCTCGTCCTTCACGTCGGCGGCCCTCAGTCCCTCCACGATGGGGAGGCGGAAGGCGGTGTAGCACATGTCGATCTGCTTCTGGCCCCTGGGCAGGCGCGCCCAGGTGAGCCAGAGGTCCCCGCTTCCGCGGCCTTCGCCCTTCTCCACTGTGATGTCGTGGACCCGCAGATCCGACTGCCGGATCTCCACCTGGGCCTGCAGGCGATCCCCCGTGGCGCCGTGCCACCGGGGTGTCGCAACGTCCACGGAGCCGTCCAGCTCCAGCCCTTTGGCAGGACTCCAGCGGACCTGGGCCTGGGCCTGAGTGCGGCCGGCCATGTCCAGGTCCACCACCTTCCAGGCGCTCAGGGCATGGGCCACCTGCCCGGCATCCACCTGGGCCGTCCCCTTCGCCTGGAGGTCCAGGATGCCCCGGGGACTGAACTGGGCCTGGGCCGACCCCTGCGCCTTCAAGGCATCAAGGTCGAGGTCCAGGTCCTCGGTGGAGGCGCGCCCCTCGTGGAGGGAGGCGCTGAGGCCGCCGGCTCCCCGACCATTCTGGTGCAGGGAGAGGTGCAGGGATCCGTCCCAGCGGTCCAGGCGTCCCAGGGCGGCCGGATCCGCGGGCAGTTGAACCTGGGCCTCCAGGGTGGCCCGCACGCCCTGCAGCTCCTGAACCCGGGCCGTGCGGCTCAGGGCGTCGAGGCTGAGGTTCTGTCCCTGGACCTTCAGGTGGGTCCGGTGGTGGGCGGCCCAGGTTCCTTCGACCACCACCGTGCCCTGCCCGGAATTCCACTTGAACTGGTCCAGCCGCGCCTGGTCGATCCCGCCCTGGGCGCGGACCTCCAGGCTCCCTGGCTGGATGTCTCTCAGCGCAGGGCGGAGATCCTGCCCGTCGGCCGAAAGGGTCCAGCGGGGCCGGGCCAGGGTGCCCCGGATGGTGGTGGTGATATCGAGGTTCCCGGCCAGGGCTGGGTGCGGGCTCGCTCCGGCCCAGCGGAGCGCCTGCACCAGGCTCAGGACGCCGGTCACCTTCGCCTCCACCCGTTCGGGCCTCACGGTGGACTTGGGATCGAAGCGGCCGCGGACCCGGAGCTGGCTGTCGCCCAGGCGCAGGTAGCCCTCGTGGAGCATGAGCACTGGCTCCGAGACCTCGCCCTTGAGGTCGATCCGCCCCTTCTCCCATCCATCGGGACCCTTCACGGCCAGCTGGGGCGCGGTGAAGACCAGCCGCATCCGGTTGGGCCCGTTGCCGGTGCCCTTGGCTTCGAACTGGAAATGGGCCGCCGGCAGGCCGCGCACCGGTTCGGGGATTTCGACCTCGCCACCCGTCATGGTGAGAAGGTCCAGGGTGATCTGGGGCAGGGGGCCTGTCCGGGGCGGGCGATCCTTGATCCGGATCCGGGCGAGGTTGGCTTCGGTGATCCGGATGTGGGGATTCTCCAGCCTGAGGGCGAAGATCCTGGGCTGACGGCCGAACAGGGAACCGGGATCCGACCGCAGGTCCAGCCGGCTCACGGTGAGCAGATCCCCTCCCACAGCGATGTCCCGGAGGGTGAGGGTGCCGAGCAGGGGGTGGACCTCGACCTGGCCCACGGACAGGGAAAGGCCGGTCTCTTTCTGCAACGCGGCACCCGCCTGGGACACCACCCACTGGTAGACGAAGGGTCGATCCAGCATCCAGGTGCCCGTGGCCACCACCGTGGCCCCGCCCACCAGGGTGTACGAAACGCGCCGGACCCAGCGGCGGCCCCAGAGCCGCCGGACCGCGTCCTTGGTGGAAGGCCAGAGCATCGGCTAGTTCTTCTCCCCGCAGCTGGGACAGACCATGGCCATGCGGGGCATCGGACGGTAGCAGAAGCGGCAGAGCCGTCCCTGGGTGGAGGCGGCGCGAAGGGTGGGATGGGGGCCGGAGGTGGAGGAGGCCAGCACGGCCGTGCCAAGGGGGCGAGTCTCACGGGCGACGCTGTCCTTGAGGCGGCGCAGGGCCTCCAGGAAGGCCTGGGCCGAGAGGTAACGTTCGCCCAGGTTCACGGCCAGGGCTTTCATCACCACTTCGGAGAAGGCCTTCGGGACAATGGGATTCCGCAGGTGGGGCGGCGTGATCTCCTGGCTGGTGAGGGCCTGGGCGATCTTCAGGGGGTCCGCGTCATAGAAGGGTACGGTGCCCGTGAGCATCTCGTAGAGGGTGATGCCCAGGGACCAGAGGTCCGACTGGAAGACGGCCCGGCCCCGGAAGTGCTCTGGCGCCATGTAGGGCGGGGAGCCGATGCGGGTGGGGGCGTAGGGCACGTGCTGCATTTCCAGGACGCGGGAGGTCCCGAAGTCGGTGACTTTCGCCACGCCCTCGCGGTTCACGAGGATGTTGGCGGGTCGCAGGTCGCGGTGCAGGATCTGGTGGCCATGGGCGAAGGCGATGGCGCTGCAGACGTCGATGCCGATCTCCAGGGCCCGCGTGGGCGCCAGGGCCCGCTCCCGGCGGATGAGCCGGTCCAACCCCTCGCCCTCGACGTATTCCAGCACCATGAAGAAGATGCCGTTCTTCCGCTCGACGGTGATGAGCTCGACGATGTTCGGATGCTTGAGGCCCGCCATGATGCGGGGTTCCTTCAGCAGGTCCACGATCTCGTCCTGCTGCTGGTGGGGCACCTTCAGGGCCACCTTCCGGTTCACCCAGGTGTCCATGGCCAGGTACACGGCTCCGAAACCGCCCGATCCGAGGCGGTCCAGGATCTGATACTTGCCCAGCGTCTGGTCCTTCGACAGCACGGGGAATGACTCCGCAGCGATGAACCCAGCATGACCGGAAACCGGCCAGGGCTCCAGGGTTCCGGGCTGGCCTATTCCAGGATGCGGTCCAGGATGGAGGAGGGTTCGTCCCAGGCGGCGATCAGGTGGCGGATCCCGGGCTTGCCGCCCTCGGCCAGGGCGTAGGCCCGCCGGATCGCCTCGCGGTCCTCCACGGTGGCCCGGTGGTGCTGGCGCAGGTGTTCGCCCCAGCTGGAGCTGAGGAAACTCTCCACGAACCGGAGGACGGCCGGCTCGGGCCGGGACAGGTCCTGGAAGAGGGACCAGCGCACGGCCCCGTCCCGGATGCGGATGCGGCGCACCTCCCGCATGGCGGTCTGGAACTCGGCCTTCCGGTCCTGGGGCACCAGGTATTCCAGGACCGTCAGGATGGGGCCCTCGTCCGGATGGATGGAGGCCGGCACGTGTGGCTGGAGCCGGTGGGGACTGAGATCCATGGGCTCGTGGAGGGCCTGGATCCGGAGCCGGGCCGTGAGGGCCAGGACGATGAGCATTCCCAGGGCGGCTCCCGCGAAGGCGACGCGGAGACCCCAGTGCTCGCCCACCCAGCCCCAGAAGGCCGCGCCGGTAGCCATGGCTCCGCCCCAGACGGTGATGTAGACCCCCAGGGCCCGGGCCCGCACCCAGGAGGGCACCGAGAGCTGCACGCCCGTGTTGTAGGTGCTGAGGACGGAGAGCCAACCCATGCCGCAGACCAGGAGCGCCAGGGCCACGGGCAGGGTGTGCTGCACGAAGGCCAGCACCAGCAGCCCCCCGGCGAAGAGGCTGGTGAAGGCGGCCAGGAGGGCGTTGGCCCCGAAGCGTTCCCGGATCCGGGGCAGGATGAAGGTGGCGCCGACGGCGCCGGCGCCGATGCAGCCCAGCAGAATGCCGAAGGCCACGGAACCCAGCCCCAGCCGGTGGATGGCCAGGGTGGGCAGCAAGGCGAAGATGGTCCCGCCGAAGAAGACGAAGCCGCCGCTGCGGAGCAGGATCACCTGCAGGACCCGGCGGTGGCGCGTGTAGCGCAGGCCCACCTTCATGGCCGCGCTGAAGCGCTCCGCCGGCAGGTCCGTGGTGACCGGCTGCCGCTTCCAGGCCTTGAGGACCACCACCACGCCGATGAAGGACACGGCGTTGAGGGCGAAGGCCCAGGTGGCCCCGAGCCAGCCCACGATGAGCCCCCCCAGGGCCGGGCCCACGGCGCGGCTCACATTGAAGCCTGCGCTGTTCAGCGCCACCCCGGCCGGAATCTGCTCACGAGGTACCAGATCAGGGACGGAAGCCTGCCAGGCCGGGGCGTTGAGGGCGCCGCCCACGCCGAGAAGCAGGGACATGCCGATGAGGATGCCCGGCGTGACCAGGTGCAGGGCCGAGAGGATCGCCATGACGGCGGCCACGATCAGCATCCAGGCCTGGGTCCCCAGCAGGAGCTTCCGGCGATCCACGATGTCCGCGATGGCGCCGCCCGGCATGGACAGGGCCAGCATGGGCAGGGTAGAGCCCGTCTCGATGAGGCTCATGAGGAGGGGCGAGCGGGTGAGTTCGCCCATGAGCCACTTCTCGCCCACGCTCTGGATCCAGGTGCCCACGTTCGAGGCCATGGCCGCGATCCAGATCGCCAGGAAGAGGCGGTTCCGCAGGGGGGCGTAGGGATCCTTGGCGTCGGTCACGAGGGTTCCAGGCTAACGCGGGAAGGCGGGGATGGAAGCCAAAGGGCCCCGGAGGGCCCTTGGGAGATCACGTTGAATGCTGCTCAACCCAGGAAAGCTTTCAGGGTCTTGGAGTAGCGCGGATGGCGAATCTTGCGCAGGGCCTTGGATTCGATCTGACGGATGCGCTCGCGGGTGACGGCGAACTCGCTGCCGACTTCCTCCAGGGTGTGTTCGGAACCGTCGTCCCCCACGCCGAAGCGCATGCGGAGCACCTTCTCCTCCCGCTCGCTGAGGGTGTTGAGGACGTTCCTGACCGTCTCCTTGAGGCGCTGCTGGACCACCTGCTCCACGGGGGAGACGACGGTCTTGTCCTCGATGAAGTCTCCCAGGTGGGAATCCTCCTCCTCGCCGATGGGCGTTTCGAGGGAGATGGGCTCCTGGGCGATCTTCATCACCTTCCGCACCTTGCCCACGGGCATGTCCATGGCATGGGCGATCTCTTCGGAGGAGGGTTCGCGGCCCAGCTTCTGCACCAGCTCACGCTGGGTGCGGATGAGCTTGTTGATGGTCTCGATCATGTGCACCGGGATGCGGATGGTGCGGGCCTGGTCCGCGATGGCGCGGGTGATGGCCTGCCGGATCCACCAGGTGGCATACGTGGAGAACTTGAAGCCGCGGCTGTACTCGAACTTGTCCACGGCCTTCATGAGGCCGATGTTGCCCTCCTGGATCAGGTCCAGGAACTGCAGGCCGCGGTTGGTGTAGCGCTTGGCGATGGACACCACGAGGCGGAGGTTGGCCTCGATCAGCTCGGCCTTGGCCGCGCGGCTGATGCTCTCGGCGGCCTTGAGTCCGTTGAAGTCCTTGTGGAAGACCTCGCTGGTGGTCTCGTACTTGATGAAGAACTCCTCGAGGGTCTTCTCGATGTGCTCCAGCTCCTGCTTGTAGCGGTCCTTCAGCTTGGCAAAGGCGGGATTCTTGAGGCGGTCGCGCAGCTCACGGCACTTGCGCTCGCCGGCCATCACCTGGTTGTGCTGGTGGGTGATCCGGTCGATGAGGCGGGTCACGGCCAGGCTGTTGAGCCCCAGCTTGCGGACCTGCCGGGAGAGGCGGCCGCGGGCCAGCAGGATCTCGCGCCCCAGTTTCCGCTTCTTGGGCAGGGTCTTGGTGCCTGCGTCCACCAGGACCTTCAGCTCCAGGAGCTCCTGCAGCGCCTGGTCGAAGACCAGCAGCTTCTCGAACTGGTGATGCACGTGCTGGGTGGCCGAGGTGCTCTCGGCATCCTCATCCTCATCCACCTCGTCGGACAGGCCCACGACTTCGCGGATCTTGCCCGGGTTCTCCTTGAGCATCCGGCCGATGTCGATGAGCAGGCTGGCGGCCAGCCGGCTCCGGGAGAGGGCGCGCATCACGCTGCGGACCCCGGTTTCGATGCGCTTGGCGATCTCGACCTCGTCCTCGCGCTTGAGGAGGGGGACGGTGCCCATCTCCTTGAGGTACATGCGGACCGGGTCGTTGAACTTGTCGCTGTCGGGGCTGTCGATCTCGATCTCGAGATCCTTGTCTGACTTGGCGCTCGGCTCAACCGCCACGAATTCCGGCTCGATGGCCTCCCGGGCCAGGATGGCCTCCTCCTCCGTGGCGCCGATGCCCACGCCCAGACGGGCGAAGAGCCCGATGACCTGCTCAAGGTCGTTCGGGCTGGAGGCGGTGCTGGGGAGGAAGTCGTTGAGCTGGTCGACCAGCAGGTATCCGTGTTTCCTTCCGAGGGAGATGAGGGCTTTGGTCAGTTCGTAGTAGTCTTCGCGGGGTGGCGTCAGAACCATTCGGACCTCAAAGAGCGCGGCAGCATGCGGGCCGGAAGGAGCCGGCAACCGAGGAAAGTGCACAGTCCGGCCAATGTACGGGCCGACCCGGAACTTTTCAGTATAGGGGTTCCGGGAATTCCGGCAAGGGCTGGGTTTGTAGATCGACCCTCAGCGCCGCATCCGGCGCCGCTGAGACAGTTCTTTCTTGCGGTTGAGAAGATCATTCTGACGGGCCATGAGCCGGGCGGTGACCTCCTGGTCCGCCAGGGTTCGGGGCTCCTGGAGCAGCCGGTTGTTGGCCTGGATCTCCCGGTCCACATACCCCGCCTCGATCCGTACGAAGAGGGCCTCCGCATCGCGACCGTCCCCCTCTTCCTGGCGGCTGGACTGGGCCTCAAGGTGGCGCACCACCGCCAGGACCTCCGGGGGCAGCAGGGCCGGGTCGCCCTCCAGGTCCAGGAGTGCCTGCAGCAGGGGCGCCCCGGTCAGGGATTCCCACCAGGCCGCGGGGATCTCCTGGACCCGGCGCCACTGTCCTTCCCGGCAGAGCAGGAGGAGGGACCGGATCTGTTCATCCAGCTCGGGGAGGCTCTGGGGCAGGGAGGGCACGGTTCCGGCGGTCGGGGCCTGTCGGCGGGCGCCCACGGCCCGATCCAGTTCCTGGAGGGGGAGCTGGAGCTGGTGGGCCAGACTTGCAAACAGCTCCCGGGTTTCCGGTGTGCGGGGCAGGAAGGGCAGGAAGTCCAGCAGATCCTTGAATGCGCCCATGCGGTCCGTGATCCGGCGGAGATCCTTCCCCTCCAGGGCGCGATCGACCATGAAGGCCGTCCAGTCAGGGGCGGCGCGGAGCAGGTCGCGGAAGGCCTCGGCGCCGAGCTTGAGGCACCAGGTGTCAGGATCCTCGCCCTGGGGCAGTTCCAGCAGGCGAACCTCGAAGCCCAGGGGCAGGGCCATGCGCAGGCCCTTCTCCATGGCCCGGCGGCCCGCTGCATCGCCGTCGAAGCAGAGGGTCACCCGGCGCGTGAAGCGGCCCATCTGCTTGAGATGCTCGTCCGTGAGGGCCGTCCCCAGGGGCGCCACGGCCTGGTGGATGCCGTGCTGGTGGAGCTGCAGGACGTCGAAGTAGCCCTCCACCACCAGGGCGCCATCCTTCAGCGTCCCCTTGGCCCGGTGGAAGCCGAAGAGGCTCTCCCCCTTGTGGAAGAGGGGGGTGTCCCGCGTATTCAGGTACTTGGGCTGGCCTTCTCCCATGATCCGTCCGCCGAAGGCCACCAGGCGGCCCCGGGCGTCGTGGATGGGGATGGTGAGCCGGTTGCGGAGGAAGTCGATCTGCGTGCCCCGCTCGCTCCGGCTGGCCAGGCCCGCCTGCTCCAGCAGGTCCCCGGAGAAGCCCAGGCCGCGCAGGTGGGTCACGAGGGCGTCCCAGGCATCCGGCGCCATGCCGAAGCCGGCCTCGGCGATGAAGGCATCCCCGTAGCCCCGCTCCCGCAGGTAGGCGCGGGCCCCTTCGTGCCGTACGAGCTGCCGTTCGTAGAAGGCCTGGGCCGCGTCCAGGGCCGAGCGCAGACGGTCCTCCAGGTCCAGCTCGGCGGCGGGGCGCTCCCGGCGCTGGGGCAGGTCGATGCCTGCGGACCGGGCCAGCTGTTCCAGCGCTTCGGGAAAGGTGAGGCCCTCGCGTTCCATGAGCCAGGCGAAGGCGTCGCCATGCTTGCCGCAACCGAAGCAGTGGTAGAAACCGCGGGCGGGCACCACCTGGAAGCTGGGACTGCGTTCGGCATGGAAGGGGCAGAGGCCGACGAAGGCGGTTCCCTGCTTGCGGAGCTTCACCGCCTGGCCCACCAGGGCCAGCAGGTCCGTCGCGTCCCGGACGCGTTCGACGATCTCGCGATCCCGCATGCTCAAGGAGTAGCACGGACAGAGGCGGACCGCGATCGGTCGTGGCATCCTTGAGGATTCGAACGGCAGGAATCCATGACCTCAGGCCTTCTCGACACCATCCTCCTCTTCAGCCTCCCGGCCTCAGGCAAGTCCGAGGTCCGGCGCTACCTGGCCAGCCTCACGCCCGATCAGTGCCGGGGCGACTTCCACATGGGGCCCACGCTCCAGCTGGACGACTACCCCTACGTTCACCTCATGCACCGCATCGACGACGAGCTGAAGGCGAACGGCCTGGGCTACGCCTACTACCACGGCCCCAGCCGGCCCTTCCTGGACAACTGGACCTGGGCCGTGCTCATCGAGCTGCTGAACGAGGACTACGCGGATCTCATGGCCGGGCGCCAGGTGGTGGTCGCCAGCGCGGCGCAGCACCTCATGGACCGCCTGGATGCGGCCCACGCGAAGGTGGGTCTGGCCCAGCCCATGGGCGAGCTGCCCCACCGCCTCCGGATGAAAATCGCCGCGGCGCTGGAGGCCGAATGCCGGGCCGAGCTGGACACCTTGAACCGGCAGAACGCCCAGGACAAGGCCGGCCGGACCCTGGTCATCGAGGCCGCCCGGGGCGGCCACAACGGGTCGGCCTTCCCCCTGACCCCGCCCCACGGCTACGAGACCGCCTTCCAGACCCTCTCGCCCGCCATCCTGGAGAAGGCCGCCGTGCTCTACGTCTGGGTGGATCCCGCCGAGAGCCGTCGGAAGAACATCGAGCGCGGCCGCCCGGATGGCCAGGGCAGCATCCTCCACCACAGCGTGCCCATGGAGGTGATGCTGGGCCAGTACGGTTGCGATGACATGGCCTGGCTCCTGGAGCAGAGCGACCGGCCCGGCACCATCCGCGTGGAGCGCATCGTCCCCGAAGGCGGCCGCTACGCCACGAAGGTGTACTACCTTCCTGTGGCCCGCTTCGACAACCGGAAGGACCTCACCACCTTCGTCCGCGAGGACCAGAGCCTGTGGAAGGCCGAGGACGTGAAGGCCATCCATGACGGGCTCAAGGCCGCCTTCGACCAGCTGGCGAAGTAAAAGACTTCATCCACAGATTCCTTTGGCATTTGAATCTGTGTCATCTGTGGACCAGATGTCCCTCAGTGCGCCCCGGCACTGGGCTTGGCGTGCCAGAGACGGGTCATGATGAACGCGCCCACCAGGCTGAAGGGGATGATGCTCCCCACCCAGACCCAGGCGCTGGTGGGGATGTGGCCAGCGGCGGCCACGCCGTCCCAGCCATGGTTCTGGAGGATCCAGCCCAGACCAAAGCCCGTGAGGCCCGATCCGATGTACTGGATGCCATCCAGGGCGCCTGCCACCGTGGCGGCGGCCTTGCGGCCTCCGAAGTCCATGGAGGCCGTGCCCGTCAGCATGCCGTGGACGCCGAAGATGAACATGGCCGTGAGGCCCAGCAGGACGATGGCCCAGATCTGGCCGCCGTGCGTGCCATGGCCAAGCGAGGCGCCCAGCAGGCTCAGCATGACCACCTGCATCAGGTAGAAGAGAAAGGCCACGGGCGGCCGGCGGGACTGGAACAACTTGTCGCTCATCCAGCCGCAGAGCAGGCCACCGAAGATGCCGCCGAACATGAAGGCCACACCGGTCCACCAGTACAGGCCCGCCCGGTTCGACAGACCGTACACGGCGCTGAGGTATTCGGTGAAGTAGAGCATCACGCCCTGGCGGACAAAGCCCGTGCAGAACTCAGCGAAGATGAGCGACACGATGATGGGGTTGTGGAAGACCTTCCGTATCAGGTCGCGCAAAGGCAGGGGGGTGTCCTCGGCGTCCTGGGCCCGGGATCCGTCTCCGGTGTCGAAGTCCGGAAAGCCCGCCTGGCTGGGGCGGTTGCGGACCAGGGTGAGATCCACCAGGAACATCAGGCCCATCGCCATGCTCGGGATGAGGAACACCCAGTACCAGGGCAGGCGGCTGAGGATGAACGCCCCCGCGGAGACCGCCAGGAAATAGCCCGAGGAGATCATGATCCCGAAGATCCCCCCGAAGACGCCACGCTCCTCAACGTGGAACCAGGTGCTGTTCACCTTCACCACGGACAGCGCGCCCAGGCTCTGGAAGAACATGTTCGCGCTCCAGAGCAGGCTCATGCTGACCATGAGCTTGGCCGTGAAGCCGCCCAGGAACATGAGACCCACGGAGAGGTTCAGGATCGCCGCTCCCAGCGCCCCGTAGAGAATGGCCTTCCGCCCCCCGATGCGATCCGCCAGGGGCCCGGTGAGGGCCACGGACAGCCCGTAGGTCCAGAAGCCCAGGGTGGCGATGAGGCCCATCTGGGCGATGTCCAGGTGGTACATGCGCCCGATGTCGGCCTTGACGATGTTGAAGTTGTACCGGCCCATGTACATGGCCGCGTAGGTGAGGCCCAGGGGGAACCAGTTCAGGAACCGGCGGAAGCGGAAGGCACGGCGGTGTTCCAAGGGGACCTCGATGTCTCCAGGCTAGCGGACCCTTCCCGAGTCCCCAAGTGACGAACCTGTAACGCCCGTCTCATTCCGCCTTGTGGAAGGCCTCGTCCGTGCCTGTGAGTTGCCAGCGCCCCAGGTGCTGCTCGAAGGTGGCGTGGCGCTCCTTGGTCGTGCCCAGGGTGGCGTCCGGGTGGAGGGCCTGGAACAGGGGGAACTGGGCCGTGGGGTTGGCCAGCCGGATCGCGTAGACCACCCGCGCACCCTCCCGGGTGGGCTCCATGTGCAGCGCCTTCACGAACTGGGCCTCCGCCGCCGGCACCAGGAAGCCCTTGGGCGCGGCCTTGACGGTCTTCGGGGCTCCGGGGCGGAGACGGAAGGTGTAGGCCTCCCGGCCTCCTTCATCCACCTTGATGCTGTCGAACCAGCCCGTCTTGTCCAGGCTGTCCCGGAGGGCCTGGAGGCGCAAGGCGGCGGGACTGCCCTTCTCGGCTGAGGCCTTCTCGGGCACGGTGACGGTCACCACCACCGGGTAGGCCTTGGCTAGAAGGCCCTCGGCCTTGTTCTTTTCGAGCCTGGAACTGCAGGCCAGGCTGAGGAGGGTCGCGGGGATCAGCAGGGTGGACAGGAGGGCTTGGCGCATGGGGTTCCTTCTGTGGACTTGGCTTAGGCCCCGATGGTGACACACTGGAGAGATGGACGCAGCCGCCCTCGAGACCCGCCTTCTGGATGTCCTCCGGACCCGTCTGGAGGGTCACCGGGCCTACGTGTGCTTCTCCGCCGGCGTAGACTCCACCCTGGTCCTGGCCGCCTGCCTCCGCCTGGGAACGCCGACGACGGCCCTGCTGGCGGTGGGCCCGGCCCTGGCCACGGACGAGCGTGCCGAGGCCCATGCCCTGGCCGGGCTGTTGGGCGCGGACCTGCGAGAGATCGAGGCCGGGGAGTCGGACCGGCTCGGCTACCGGGCCAATGCCGGAGACCGCTGCTACCACTGCAAGAGCGCCCTCTATGACACCGCCGGGGCCTTCGCGGCGGCGGCCACGGGTGGCCTGCTGCTGAACGGCACCCAGATCGAGGATCTCGGCGACATCCGGCCGGGCCTGAAAGCGGCGGCCGAGCATGGCGTGTTCCAGCCCCTGGTGGCTGCGGGCTTCGGCAAGGAGGCCGTGCGGGCCCTGGCCCGGCACTGGAATCTGCCCAACGCCGACAAGGCCGCCTCGCCCTGCCTGGCCAGCCGCTTCCCCGTGGGTATCGAGGTGACGCCCGAGCGCCTGGCCCAAGTGGATCAGGTGGAGGCCTTCCTCCGCAGCCGCGGCCTCTGGCCCGCCCGGGCCCGCTGGCACGAGAGCATCGTCCGCATCGAACTGGACCCGGACCTGGCCCGGCTGGCGCTGGCGGAGCCCCTGCGCTCCGACCTGGAGCGCGCCTGCTGGCGCGCCGGCTTCCGGTTTCCGGCCTTGGACCTGGGCGGAGTCCAGAGCGGCAGCTTGTCGAAGGCGCTGGAGGCCGTGCAATGAACGCCGACATCCGCTGGGATCATGACCGGGAGGCCCGCACGGGCATCCCGGAGGTGGTCTTCGCTCCTGGGAAGACCGTCGAGCAGCTGGTGGGCCTCTTCTCGGAGGGGGAGGGACTGCGCCTGGCCACCCGGCTTTCTGACGCCCAGATGGCCGCGCTCGCGGGTCTGGCCCAGGTGGATCCCGTGGCGCGGACAGCCGTGCGCGCCCCCCGGTCCCCACGCGACCATCCGCCCGTGGGCCTGCTCACCGCGGGCACCGGCGACATCCCCGTGGCCGCCGAGGCCCGGGTCGTTCTGGAGGCTCTGGGCCATCCCGTGAAGGCCTTCTTCGACGTGGGGGTGGCGGGCCTCCACCGCCTCCAGTCGGTGCTGCCGGAATTGCGGGCCTGCCCGGTGCTCATCGTCTGCGCCGGCATGGAGGGGGCCCTCCCCAGCGTCCTGGCGGGCCTCGTGGACAGCCTGGTCATCGCCGTGCCCACCAGCATCGGGACCGGCGTGGCCATCGGCGGCACCACAGCCCTCCACGGGATGCTCGCCTCCTGCAGCCCGGGCATCGCCGTGGTGAACATCGACAACGGTTTCGGTGCCGCCTGCTGCGCCATCAAGGTCCTCGGGCGCCGAGCCTCCCGTCCGTGACGGGCTAATCCGCCCAGGCGGTCCGGCGTAGAAGGCCCTGTGGTTCCCGTTCCCTGGAGGGCGCTGATGAAGCAGTCGTGGGATCTTCGCCCCCTGGCCTGGGGGGCCGTGGGTCTGGTGGTGGCCGTGAAGCTCCTGGTGCACCTGGCGGCCAGCGGTTCCTACGGCTACTTCCGGGACGAGCTCTACTTCCTGGACTGCGCCCGGCACCTCCAGTGGGGCTACGTGGACGATGCTCCGGGGATCGTCTGGCTCTTCAAGGTCGCCCTCCTCCTGGGGGGCTCCCTGCCGGTCGTCCGCGCCCTGGCGGCCCTCGGCGGCGCGGTCACGGTCCTCAGCGCCTCCCTGCTGGCCCGGGAACTTGGAGGGAAGGGCTTCGCCCAGGCCTTCGCCGGGCTCTGCGTGCTGGCGGCTCCCATCTTCCTGGCCATGGACGGCGTCCTCTGTGTGGGGGCCTGGGAGCCCCTGTTCTGGATGGGCTGCGCCCTCCTGGCCCTCCGCATCGCCCGGACCGGGGACTCCCGGCTCTGGCTCTGGTTCGGACTGATGGCCGGCCTCGGCCTGCTCCTGAAATACACCATGGGTCTGGTGCTGGTCTGCTTCCTGGCCGCCATGGTCCTCACGCCCCTCCGGCGGGAGTTCCGGAAGCCGGCCTTCTGGGCCGCGGTGGGCCTCGCCCTGCTCCTCTTCCTGCCGACCCTGCTCTGGCAGGTCCGGAACCACTTCCCCCTCCTCACGGACATGGAGAACATCCGGCGCGAAGGCAAGAACGTGGTGCTGGGGCCCCTCGCCTTCGTGAAGCAGCAGATCGAGTTTCTGGATCCCCTGCTCCTGCCCGTCTGGCTGGCTGGCCTCGTCGCGCTGTTCCGGCGGCGGGAGGCGCGGGTCCTGGGCTGGTTCTACCTCCTGTTGCTGGGGGCCATGATCCTGCTCCACGGCAAGAACTACTACCTGGCCGCCATCTACCCCATGCTCTTCGCGGCGGGCGCGGTGGCCTTGGAGGCGGCCCTCGACCGCTGGAGCTGGAGCCGGGCCAAGGCCTGGCCCAAGGGCGTCCCCTTCGCGGGTGTGGCCGCCACCTTCCTGCTCTTCGTGCCCGTCTTCGTGCCCCTGCTGCCGCCGCAGACGCTGCATGACTACCAGGTCCGCCTGGGCCTGAAGCCCGAGCGAGCCGAGGTGAGCCACGCCGGGCCCCTGGACCAGGTCCTCGGCGACCAGTTCGGGTGGCCGGAGATGGCCCAGGAGGTCGCCCGCATCTACAATTCGCTCCCGCCGGAGGAGCGCGCGAAGACCGGCATCTATGCGGGGAACTACGGCGAGGCCGGCGCCATCAACCAGTTCGGACCGGCGCTGGGGCTGCCCACGGCGATCTGCGCCCACCAGGCCGATTCCTACTGGGGCCTGCCCGCGGTGGAGCCGACCAACCTGATCTGCCTGGGCTGCAGCCGGGAGGGGCTCGAAGGCCACTTCGATGCCGTCACGGAAGTTGCCGTGCACCACTCGCCCTGGGGCATGGCGGAGGAGAACCGGCCCATCTACCTCGGCCGTGGCCTCCGGACGCCCCTGCACGCCATCTGGCCCCGGATCACCCATTGGAACTGAGCCGTTCGGCGGGTCTCACGGACTGACTCGACCTCGCCCTATTCAAGATCGTCAGCGCCTTCCGGGCGGCCTGCTGAGCGGCGAATCGTGATGAATCGCACGGTTCAGGCGCGCCGGGAAGCAACGGTTTCCGGCACGCGGGTATCCTGGTGACACCGTGCCGAAAGGGGACCCGCCGTGAATCCTGGCTTCCTGAACCATTTGAATTCCGAGATCCAGAAGCTCCGCGAGGCCGGACTCTACAAGACCGAGCGCGTGATGACGAGCCCCCAGAGCGCCTGGGTGGAGGCCAATGGCAAGAAGGTCATCAACCTCTGCGCCAATAACTACCTGGGCCTGGCCAACCACCCCGAGCTTGTGAAGGCGGCCGAGGCGGCCCTGCCGAAGTACGGCTTCGGCCTGTCCAGCGTGCGCTTCATCTGCGGCACCCAGGACATCCACAAGCAGCTGGAAGCCAAGATCAGCGCCTTCCTGGGCATGGAGGACACCCAGCTCTACTCGAGCTGCTTCGACGCCAACGGCGGCGTCTTCGAGCCCCTCCTCGGCGAGGAGGACGCCATCATCAGCGACGCCCTCAACCACGCCTCCATCATCGACGGCGTCCGCCTCTGCAAGGCCCAGCGCTTCCGCTACGCCAACAGCGACATGGCCGACCTCGAGGCCCAGCTCAAGGCCGCGTCGGGCTGCCGCTTCAAGCTGGTGGTCACGGACGGCGTCTTCAGCATGGACGGCTACATCGCCAAGCTGCCGGAGATCTGCGACCTCGCGGAGAAGCACGGGGCCATGGTCATGGTGGACGACAGCCACGCGGTGGGCTTCACCGGCGAGCATGGCCGCGGCACCCACGAGTACCATGGCGTCATGGGCCGGGTGGACATCCTCACCGGCACGCTGGGCAAGGCCCTGGGCGGCGCCAGCGGCGGCTACGTGGCCTCCAGCCAGCCGGTCATCGACTGGCTGCGGCAGAAGAGCCGACCCTACCTATTCTCCAACACCCTGGCCCCCACCATCGTGGCCACCAGCCTGCACGTGCTGGACATGCTGGCGCAGGGCGGCGAGCTGCGCACGCGCCTTCGGGAGAACAGCCGCCACTTCCGCGCCGGCATGGAGAAGCTGGGCTTCAAACTGCTGCCCGGCGAACACCCCATCATCCCCGTCATGCTCTACGACGCGCCCCTGGCCCAGGCCTTCGCCTCGAAGCTGCTGGACGAGGGCGTCTACGTCATCGGGTTCTTCTTTCCCGTGGTGCCCCAGGGCCAGGCCCGCATCCGCACCCAGATGTCCGCCGGGCACACCCGCGAGGACCTGGACCGCGCCATCGCCGCCTTCGCCAAGGTGGGTCGCGAGCTGGGCGTCATCGCCTGACCGAGGCCCGGGGAGGAACCAGGGGGAGACGGCCTGAACCCCTCGCCGGCCCGGGCCGCCAGGGCCCCGGACCGGCGTGCGTGTTGCCCAAGGGGGGGTGGACGCAATCCTGGCGCGATCGAATTGTTTGATATGCTTTGAAATGGTAAAAAACAAATAAATATTTTGCAGTCAAGCTTGTATTGCCCATATTTTGAGCCTGCAACGTCCAGGTGGTTCGAGTCCTGCCTTCGAGGTGGCGGATGGCCATGGGTTACGTCAGGGAGGCTCAGGATGTCCTTCGGATTCGAAGAGGCATCCAGGACCCGGCCTGCCCAGCGACGGCACGACCGTCGGATGCCCACCGGCCCTCCTTCCCAGGCGGAGAGGGGCTGGAGCATTCCTCGGACCGGAATCCATCCAGGAGCCATCGATGAATCCGAACAGGGCTTTCCTCCCCGCGGGGGCCCAGCAGGGCCTTCGACAGATCTGCCACCCGGCCTCCGGGCGCGACGCCACGGTCCTGCGGGCCCTGGCCATGATCCTGTCGTTCATGTGGGCCACGACCCTGGTCCGAGGGCAGCACGTTGCAGGGACTGTGCGTGTGGGCGATCAGCCCAGTGCCGTGGCCGTGAATCTTGCGACGAACAAGATCTACGTTTCCAACGCCGCGGATGGGACCGTGACCGTCATCGATGGTGCATCGGGGGCCACCGTACCGGTGGTGGTAGGGGATGGGCCCGGCGCCATCGGCATCAACCCCGTCACGAACCGGATCTACGTGGCGCATCCTGCCTCGGGAACCGTGACGGTGATAGACGGCGCGACAAACCTCACGACGACTCTGGTGGGAGGGCCCAACCCCACTTCCACAGCCATCAGTTCCATGGTGGTGAATCCGGTCACGAACAAGGTCTATATCGCCAATTTCGGATCTGCCGGTGGGGTGGGCGTGATTGATGGAGCGACGAACATCGTGACCCCCGTCACCCTGGCGGACGGGCCCAACCTCTACAGATTGCTGGCCATGGATCCGGTTGCGAACCGGATCTACGTCACGAAGGATGGGGACGGCACCTTCGACCAGACGGGCTTCGGGGCCGTGGGCGTGATCGACGGTGCGACCGACGCGATGATCGCGACTTGGTACGTTGGGAGCCGACACTCCCAGTACGAATCCATCACCGTCAACCCGGTAACGAACAAGGTCTTTGTCTCGGATTTCGGCTACGGTTCCGTGGCCGTGGTTGATGGGATGACGGGGTCCGCCGTGGCACAGGTTCCTTTGGGTTTCGCCTTCGGCCCCAGTGCCATGGTCGTGAATCCGGTGACCAACCGGATCTACATCGCCGATCTGGAACGGATCGCGGTGGTCGACGGAGCCAGTTATGCGGTGACGGCGACCCTCCCCAAAGAGCACAATGCGTGGCCCATGGCGGTGGATACGATCCGGAACAGGATCTACCTGACCGATCGTGAGGGCGGATCCGTGACGGTCATCGATGGTGTGACGAACGGAGCGACGACCCTGGCGACGGGGGGACATCCGGGGCCCATGGCGGTGAATCCGGTCACGAACAAGGCCTACGTGGTGAACCCCGACGGGGCCACCCTGTGGGTGATCGATGGCGCCCGCTACCACCTGGAAAAGGTGATGGCCGGAATGAACCCGGGAACCTCCGCGGTGGATCCGGTGACCCACAAGGTCTACGTCGCGAACTACATGGGTGGCACCGTGACGGTGATCGACCCTGGCACCCACGCTACGGCAAGCGTGACGGTCGGAAGCACTCCCGGGGGGGTCTCCATCGATCCGGTGGCGAACCGGATCTACGTAGCAAACACCTTCGACGACACCCTCACCGTGATCGATGGCGCCACGAATGGCACCACCACCGTGCCGGTGTGCCCGTATCCTTGGATCGTCATCCCGAATCCGGCGACGGGCAATGCGTACGTCCTGGGCGACGGGAGCTGCCTGATGGCCATTGAGGGGGCCACCTACCGGACCGTGATGTTGCCCGTGGGCCGCAATCCCTCGGGTCTGGCCGTAAACCCTGCGACGAACAAGATCTATCTCGCGGACTACCTGGACGGAAACGTGCGGGTGTTCGATGGAGCCACGAACGCCTTGGTGGCGACGGTCGAGGTCGGGACGGCCCTCCATGAACTGCGTGTGGATCCAGTGGCGAACAAGATCTACGTAGGAAGTTCGCTGCGCCCGGTCCTTACGGTGATCGATGGCGGGACGAACGCCACCACCGAGATCGCGGTGGGGGGTGGAGCACCGGCCGTGATCGACACCTACGCTCTGGCTCTGGATCCAGTGAGAAACAAGGTCTATCTGGCGAGCCATGGGGCGAGCCTTTCCGACGCTGTGCTGACGGTGGTCGATGGGGCGACGCTCGCAGCTACGACCCTTCCCCTGGATCGGATCCCGAAGGCGATCGGCGTGAATCCCGTGACCGGCCAGGTTTTCGTCATCTACTACGGCGATGGCACCACCCTGACGGTGCTGGACGGTGCGACGCTCGGACGATTCGAGATTCCCATCGGGGCTTATCCCGGAACCTTATCGGTGGATCCGGGGACAAACAGGATCTACGTCACGAACTACGAGGATGGGACCGTGACCGTGGTGGATGTGGACGAGGACCAGCCGGTCCCGATGACCCTCGTGGCGACCGGGACGGTCGATGCCTTCACGATCCCGAATGACCGTCTGTTCACGACCACGAATCCGAACCCTTCCTTTGCGGTGGTCACCACCAGCACCTTCGTGGAGTCGGCCGCCTACCTGGGGCTCGGCGGCGCCGTGAATCCTCCGATCACCTCGCTGTACTACCGGGTGGATGATGGACCCTCGGCGGCCTGGAGTCTGGCCACCCGCATCACTCCGGTCGGTGTCAATCCCTCCACCTTCGGGCTTTCCCTGTCCGATCAATGGCTGGGGGTCCATTCCCTCCACCTCTTCGCCGCTTACGGGGAGGAAGGGGGGGGAGCCTTCATGCCTTGGAGCGGCACCGGGCCTGTACCCGTGATCAGTCGGCTGCAGGCGGTACCTTTCGCGGTGCTGCCCATCCAGACCGCCACGACCCTCACCGCGGACGCCAACCCACAGAATGCAGGACGCCCGGTCACCTTCACCGCCACGGTGAGGCCCGATCATGCCGGACCATCAGCCCCATCCGGCGTGGTGGCCTTCCGCGACGGCGCGGTGCTTCTCGGGGAAGGGACGCTCGTCACGTTCGGAGAGGCTTGGGTGGCCACTTTCCAGGCCCGGGCGCTGGCTGAAGGAACCCATACGATCACCGCGACCTATCCAGGTGACGCGCACCACGCAGGCTCCACCGGAAGCCTGGTCGAACGGATCGCGGGCATGCCGGCCGCCATCCGCGTCTTCTCCGGGAACGACCAGGCCGCGAAGGTGAAACACCCCTTCGAGGCTCCGCTGGTCGCCCTGGTCCTGGATTCCAGGGACATCCCGGTTCCCAACGCGACCGTCACCTTCCTGGGGGCCGGCCTGGCCTTCTCCCCCGGCAGTACCGTCATCTCCGACGCATCAGGGCAGGCCCGCGTGTGGGCGACCCCTCTGCGCGGAGGGCATCTGATGGTCACGGCTTCGGTCGCAGGGGCGAGCACGCCAGCCGTCTTCACCGAAACCGGGGGTGGGAAGAAGCGCTCGCCCTAGCCGGCCCTCGAAGGCTCAAAGCCGGATGATACGGAATGCTCCGGGCTCCTGCTCCTTGAGCAGCAGTTCGATGGTCCATCGGCCATCGGGGAAGGCCTCGTAGACCTTGGCGGTGAGCACAGCCTCCTTCAGCCATGCCTTCAGATCCTCGTACGTCTCGAACGGGGGCGGTTGCCAATCTTCCACGGCGGCCGGAACGGCCCGGGCCCCCGGGCGCAGGTAGGCCTGGAGACGGGCGAGGGTCTCGATGGGATCGGGCCGATCCATCATCCGCAGGCCCCCATGTCGGCCCCGAAGGCGGGATCAACCCCGACCGCCTGGGAGCGGATGAGGGATTCCAGGAGCTCGCGGTCGTCCTTCTCGATGGCCGTCGTGAACTGGATGGCCGTGCCATGGGCGTCGCTGCGAACCACGATCCCGCGGGCGACGATGCGCTTCCCCGACTCCTGGTCCATGAGGAAGATGACGATGCCGCAGAGCTTGCCCAGGGGCAGGGCTGGAGTCGGTTCGAAGAGGAGGCCCCCCAGGCTGAGGTTGAGGGCGGAGCCGTAGGTGATCATCTGGTCGTCCGTGACCACCTTCACCCGGTACCCGATGGGGATCCGGGGGAAGGCGCGATGTTCGCTGGAGGTGCTCATAGGGGGATCCGTCCCGGAGGGGCCTGGCCATGATACCGCGCCGAATGGGCTGGGGCCCACCGGTCAAGCCGGGTCCTCTCCATGCACATCCCTCACGGCCCGGCCGGAAGGATCGGCGCCGGACTGGAAGGTCGCGTCCCAGGCCAGGGCGGTGGCGGTGCTACAGGCCACGCTCCGTTCGAAGGGGACGCAGTTCACCGCGGTGGGCGACGGGAAGTGATGCTCAAAGAGCTGCCGGTAGAGGTAGCCCTCCTTGGTCTCCGGCGTCTTCACGGGGAAGCGTTCACTGGCGCCGGCCATCATCCCGTCCGTGACCTCCCGCTCCGCGGTGGCTTTCAGGGCGTCGATCCAGGCGTAGCCTACGCCATCAGAGAACTGCTCCTTCTGGCGCCAGAGGATCTCGTCGGGTAGGTAGCCCTCGAAGGCCTTCCGCAGGGGGAACTTCTCGATGGGCCGCGGCCGTTCGGCGTTGCGGGGCAGCTTGAGGGCGGGGTTCAGGCTCATGGCCACGTCGAGGAACTCGCGATCCAGGAAGGGCACCCGGACCTCCACACCCCAGGCGGCGCTGGCCTTGTTGGCCCGGGCACAGTCGTAGAGGTGGAGCTTCTGGAGCTTCCGGACGGTCTCCAGGTGCAGCTCCCGGCCGTCCGGCGCCTTGTGGAAGTAGAGGTAGCCGCCGAAGATCTCGTCGGCGCCTTCGCCCGACAGCACCATCTTGATGCCCATGGCGCGGATCTTTCGCATGAGGAGGTACATGGGCGTGGAGGCCCGGATGGTGGTGAGGTCGAAGGTCTCCAGGTGGTAGATCACGTCGGAGAGGGCATCCATGCCTTCCTGCACCGTGAAATGGATCTCGTGGTGGATGGCGCCGAGGTGATCCGCGACCTTTCTCGCTGGAGCCAGGTCCGGCGCGCCCTCCAGCCCGATGGCGAAGGAATGGAGCCGGGGCCACCAGGCTGGGGACCGCTCGTCCTCCTCTACGCGCCCCTCCCGGTGCCGCGCGGCCAGGGCCGCGATCAGCGAGGAATCCACACCGCCCGAGATGAGCACGCCGTATGGCACGTCGCACATGAGCTGGCGCCGCACGGCCGATTCCAGTGCCTCCCGCAGCTCCGCCGGATCGTAAGGACGGTCAGGCAGGGTGTCCGGATCGGCCCAGGCGGGATCGTAGTAGCGCTGGAAGCCCCGGTCCGCCTCGTGGCCCAGGAGGTAGTGGCCGGGGGGCACTTCGCGGATCCGCTCGCAGTGGCCCACCAGCGCCTTCATCTCCGAGGCCGCGTAGAGGTTCTCGTGGCGGTCCCAGCCCACATAGAGGGGCACGACCCCGATGGGGTCCCGGGCGATGAGGAAGGTCTCGCGCTTCGGATCGTGCAGCACGAAGGCGAAGATGCCGTTCATCCGGTTGAGGAATTCCCGCGGGTGGGCCTCGTCGTAGAGGTAGAGGATCACCTCGCAATCCGAGCCCGTCTGGAAGGCGTGGTCCTCCCGGAGGCCCCCGCGCAGCGTCCGGTGGTTGTAGATCTCGCCGTTCACCGCCAGCACCGTGCCCTGGCGCACGTCCACCAGCGGCTGGGCGCCATGTTCGACGTCGACAATGGAGAGGCGCTCGTGGACGAGGATGGCCCGCTCGTCGCTGTAGACCCCGCTCCAGTCGGGCCCCCGGTGGCGGAGCTTCCGGGCCATGGCCAGGGCCTGCCGCCGCAGCTCGGAGGGATTGGATCGGGCGGGGTCGATATCGAGGATGGCGAGGATGCCGCACATGGGGGACTCCTGGGTGGAAAAGGAAAACCCCCGATCCGCCTCGGCGAATCGGGGGTGGTTCGGAGGGTTGAAGGTGCCCTAGGGGACGTCCGCTCCGGCCCACGCGCGATCCGCGCGAGGGGGCCGATTATGGTTGCGGTTGGACTGCCGCACCAGGGATGGGGTCGACAAGGGAGAAACCAGTCTGCAGACCTTATCGGCCCCATGTGAAAAAGGTCAAGCCTTCCAGGATGGAGGCTTGGTCCGCTGTCGCCTTGGTGGTCCAATGGTGCGGTTGGAGGGGTCTATGAAAGCTCTGGTGAAGTCTAAGCGGGAGGAAGGCATCTGGATGGCCGAGGCCCCCATGCCGGAAGTGGGCCCCAACGACGTGCTCATCCGTGTCCACAAGAGCGCCATCTGCGGGACGGACGTCCATATCTACAACTGGGACGCCTGGGCCCAGAAGACCATCCCCGTGCCCATGGTGGTGGGCCACGAGTACTTCGGCGTCATCGAGGCGGTGGGGGCGGAGGTCGAGGGCTACCATCCCGGCGACCGCGTGAGCGGCGAGGGCCACATCACCTGCGGCCACTGCCGGAACTGCCGCGCGGGCAAGCGCCACCTCTGCCGCAACACCGTGGGCGTGGGCGTGAACCGCACCGGCTCCTTCGCGGAATACCTCTCCATCCCGGCCTTCAATGTGTTCAAGGTTCCAGACAACGTGCCGGACGAGGTGGCCTCCATCTTCGACCCCTACGGCAACGCGGCCCACACGGCACTGAGCTTCGACATGGTGGGCGAGGACGTGCTGATCACGGGCGCGGGTCCCATCGGCATCATGGCCGTGGCCATTGCCAAGCACGTGGGCGCCCGCAATGTGGTGATCACGGACGTGAACGAGTACCGCCTCTCCCTGGCCCGGAAGATGGGTGCAACCGTGGCCGTGAACCCCAAGGACAAGGACCTGCCCGCGGTGATGAAGGAACTCGGCATGACCGAGGGCTTCGACGTGGGCCTGGAGATGAGCGGCAACCGCAACGCCTTCGAGTCCATGCTGGAGGCCATGCACCACGGGGGCCGGGTCGCGCTCCTCGGTATCCTCCCCGGCGACTGCGCCGTGGACTGGAGCCAGGTGATCTTCAAGGGGCTCATCCTCAAGGGCATCTACGGACGGGAGATGTTCGAGACGTGGTACAAGATGGCCGCCATGATCCAGTCCGGTTTGGACATCACTCCCGTCATCACCCACCGCTTCGGCATCGACGACTTCCAGAAGGGTTTCGACGCCATGCGGAGCGGGCAGAGCGGGAAGGTGATCCTGGATTGGGGGGTGAAGTAGTTCCTCGGGTGGAGGCACCTGCGGGATGCGGCCATGTGCCGCATTCTGTTAACTGCGCACGAGTGTGCGCAATCTGACGTCAGGTGCCTGGAACCTCAACGAACCGGCTGCGGCTGGGGGACCGGCGTGAAGGCCTTCTCCTCGATGGGCTCGCCGTCCTGGAGGAGGATGTCCGCGGCGGCGCCTTCTCCGCCCGGCTGGAGGTCGGTGCCCAGGCATGCCAGGTAGTAGCTTTCGAGCTTGGTGTTGAACCGTTGGCGGGCCGGCCCGCGCTTCACGGGAATGTCCTCGATGGGCTTGGGGACGAAGGCGCGGTAGAGGAAGGGGTGGCCCCAGGGGGTCTCGGGCACCTGGTCCAGGTACTCGGGGACGAGCTCCTGCAGGCTGGAGGGGTACTCGCCCTTCTTGCCCTTGTAGCGGATAAGGGCATCCGTGATCCGCTTCATGGAGGCGCGAACCTGCTTCTGCCGGTCCGAGATATCGCGTGCCACGAAGGCATCGAGGAGAAACAGGTCGCGTTTGGCCTGCTGGGCGGCATCACTGTCGGGGTACTGCTGGGTCAGCTGGCGCATCATGGCGCGGGCCTCGAGGCTGCGGCCCTCCAGGTTCAGCTTCCGGGCCTCCTCGTAGAGATTTCCGGGCAGGCGGGGGTCCTCGGAACTGCATCTGGCCAGCAGTGCCAGAAGGGCGAGGACGGGAGCGAGGCGGGCCCTGGTCATGGCCGAACCATAGCAGAGGCGCGGCCCCGCTTGAAGTAGGATGGATGTGGGGAGGGGCTCATGTCGGACAGACCCATGCTGGTGGGCATCGTGGGAGGGTCCGGTAGCGGGAAGACCTCCGTGGCCGCGGAGCTGGTGAAGCGGCTGAAGCGACGCGGCGTGGCCCCGTTGCTATTGGACATGGACGCCTACTATGCGCCCCTCGAGGTGGTGAAGGGCCGCTTCGGAGACCGGCCCGTCAACTGGGACCATCCCCATGCCTTCGACCTGGAACTGATGGCGGCCCACCTGTCGGCACTGCACCAGGGGAACCCCATCAGGAAGCCCCGTTACGATTTCACAATCTCCGACCGCACCGGCTGGGAGGAGCCCGTTCCGCCCGGAAAGGTGGTCATCCTGGAGGGCCTGCTCCTCTTCGCGTTGCCCGAGTTGCGGGAGCAACTGGACGTGAAGATCTTCGTGGATACGGACGCCGACATCCGGATCCTGCGCCGCATCCGCCGCGACACCCAGGAGCGGGGCCGGAGCCTGGAGAGCGTCATGGAGCAGTACGAGCAGAGCGTCCGGCCCATGCACCTCGAATTCGTGGAGCCCAGCAAGCGGTGGGCGGATCTCATCGTCCCCACGGGCGTGGAGAACCGGACCGCCCTGGACATGATCGTCCACCACGTCTGCGGCCGGGTGCTCGGAGGCGAGGAGCCCGTCCGTGTTTGAGGCCGGCATGAACCTCGCGCCGGAGGCCTTCCGGAACCTGGATCCTGAGCGGGTGCAGATCGTGGATGTGCGCGAGCCCTGGGAACACGACCTGGCCCGTCTGCCCGGAGCCCGGCTCATCCCCCTGGGGCAGCTGGCCCAACGGGCCGGGGAACTGGACTCGACTCGGCCGGTGGCGGCCTACTGCCATCACGGAGTCCGGAGCCGATACGCCATGGCCATCCTCCGCGACCTCGGGTTCCAGGACGTGGCTCACCTGGCCGGGGGCATCGACGCCTTCAGCCGGATGGATCCTTCGGTGCCGAGGTACTGATGCGCCTGCTGCACCGCCACCCCGAGGGCTTCGACCCCTCGCAGCCCTGGATCCAGGAGGGCGAGAGCATCCGCCAGGACTCGCGGATCTTCCGCCAGGTGGTCGCCCGGCGCCGCAGCCCCCATACCGGACGGGAGCACGACTTCTACCGGCTGCAGGGGCCGGACTGGGTGAATGTGGTGGCCTTCACCACCGCCGGTGAGTTGCTGGTGGTGGAACAGTTCCGGCACGGCATCGACGCCCCCACCCTGGAGATCCCGGGCGGAGGCTGCGACCCCGGGGAGACGCCCCTGGAGGCCGCCCGGCGGGAGCTGCGGGAGGAAACGGGCCATGATGCCGGTCGCTGGATCACCCTGGGATCCTGCACGCCCAACCCTGCGACCCAGGACAACCGCTGCCACAGCTTCCTGGCCCTGGACTGCGCCTCCAAGGGGGGGCTGACCCTGGATCCTGCCGAGGAACTGCAGGTCTGGGCCTGCGATTGGCAGGACTGGCAGGGGAGGATGCGCCGGGGCGACATCCACCATGCCCTCGTCCTGTCCGCCTTCCAGCTTCTCAGCCTGTGGGAGGGCTGGCCGGACCTGCTTCGGCGGCTGGAGGACTGAGCATCGTGCCCTCTCCTCATCGTCTTTCGCCAAGCCGCATGGAGGCGCTAGTCTGGAGGCTGGATCCGGACGAGGAGTGCCCATGGCCAGCGAATGTTCCTTCGACGTGGTGTGCAAGGTGGACCTGGACGAGGTGAAGAACGCCCTGTCCCAGGCCATGAAGGAGATCGGCCAGCGGTACGACTTCAAGGGCTCGGTGTCCAAGATCGAGTTGAAGGACGACAAGGTGCTCGTACTCACCAGCGACGACGAGGTGAAGCTCAAGGCGGTCATCGACGTGCTGCAGACCAAACTGCACAAACGGGGCGTGAGCATCCGGAGCATGGTCTACGGCAAGATCGAGCCGGCGGCCAAGGGCAGCGTTCGCCAGGAGGTCACCATCCAGCAGGGCATTCCGGTGGAAAAGGCCAAGGGGCTGATCAAGGCCGTCAAGGACGCCAAGATCAAGGTGCAGGCCAGCATCCAGGGCGACCAGCTCCGCGTGAGCGGCAAGAGCCGCGATGACCTGCAGGAGGTCATCGCCCTCTTCAAGAAGGACGACCAGGGCCTCGACCTCCAGTTCACCAATTACCGGGGCTGATGTGAGCCGTCTCGACCTCTCCCGCTACTTCCTCCCCATCGCACCGAAGCTGGCTGGGGTGGAGGCCGAGCTGCAGCGCATCCTCCAGAGCGACGTGGAGGTGGTCCAGAAGCTGGCGGACCATGTGCGGGGAGGGCAGGGGAAGCGCCTCCGTCCGGCCCTGGTGATGCTCTCGTCGCGATTCTGCGGCGTCCTCAATGACGAGGACGTGCGGTTCGGAGCCGTCTTCGAGCTGATCCACACCGCCACGCTGGTTCACGACGACGTCATCGACCACGCGCAGCTCCGCCGGGGGATGCCCACCCTGAACCGTCTCTGGGGCAACACCCTCACTGTGCTCTTCGGGGACCTGCTCTACCTGGTGGCCATGAGCGAGGCCATCGCCGGGCGGAGCTGGCGGATGATGGAGATCTTCGCCGAGGTCACCACCCGCATGATCGAGGGGGAGCTCATCCAGAACGATGTGCTCTTCAAGCTGGACACCAGCCGCAAGGACTACTTCGACATCCAGGAGCGCAAGACGGCCCTGCTGTTCAGCGGATGCACCGAGACCGGCGCCGTCCTCACCGGTCGGGGTCAGGACGAATGCGTGGCCATGCGGGAGTACGGCCTGGAGGTCGGCCGGGCCTTCCAGTTGGTGGACGATCTGCTGGACTACACGGCCACCAGCGAGCAGTTGGGCAAACCCGCCTTCAGCGATCTCCGCGAGGGCAAGCTCACCCTGCCCATGCTCACTCTGCTGGAGCAGGCTCCGGACGAGGTGCGGTCCCTGGTCCGCACCATCTGGAACCGGGGCGAGGAGGTGCCCATCCCCGAAGCGGAAGAGCAGGCCCTGCGGGCCCTCATCGCGCGCCACGACGCACTGGCCGAAACCCGGGACCTGGCCCTCAAGGCCTCCCGGAACGCGGTGGCCCACCTGACGGCAGTGAAGGGTGATGCCGCCACCGGCGATCTCTTACGCGAGATCCCCGAGGCCTTGCTGTCGCGGAGCATGTGAGGTCGGTCCGCGCTCAACCGGCCAGTGTGCCCATCAGGTGCTGGAATCGGGGGTGGGAACGGATGGCATCCAGGTCTCCGTCATGGAGGAACCAGTTCTTCTGGGTGAGTCCCGCCGCCACGGCCCGTTCGAGGCAGTCCAGGGCTTCGTCGGGATCGCCGGCCAGGGCATGAATGCAGCCCAGATTGTAGAGCAGCATGGGATCGTCTGGATCCATGCTCCGGGCCGTTCGTGCCCAGGCAAGCCCTTTCTCCCGCTCCCCGAGTGCCACGAGGGCGTTGGCGCCCAGGTAGAGGGCGCGCACGTCATCGGGCACCCGCTCCAGGCGCTCCTCGACCAGGGCCAGCCCCTTCCTCCGGGCCCGCTCGGCTTCGTCCTCCACGCCCAGGCTGTGGTACACCTGGGCCACGAGGAGGATGGCCTGGAAATCCTCGGGGCGGAGGGCCGCGGCCCATTCGAAGTACTCGACGGCCCGTTCCGGTTTTCCCGCTGCGAAGCAGTGGCGGGCATAGAAGTAGGCGGCCTCGTAGAGGTCGGGGTCCAGGCGCAGCGCCGTTTCGAAGGCCTCTTCGGCCGCCTCGGCCAGGCCGGCAGCGGACAGGGCCACGCCCCGGGAGGCATGGGCCTCCGCCAGGTCCGGATCCAGCTCGAGGGCCTTCCGGCTGCAGGATTCCGCCAGCTCCCGCTGCGGTTCGCTGCGCTCGATGTAGATGTAGGAATAGGCGGCGCAGTTGGCCAGGCCCGCCCAGGCGGAGGCGTGGTCCGGATCGATGTCCAGGGAGCGGCGGTACATCTGGGCGGCGAAGCCCATGCCGAGGCGGTTGAACCGGTAGTAGTACTGCCGCCCCCGCAGGTAGTACTCGTAGGCCTCCAGGTCCACCGCCCTCCTGGGCCGGACGGAGGCTGGCCGGTGCATCGCGGACGCGACCCCCCGGGTCACGTCCTCCAGGGTCGAGAAGAGATCCTTCCGATCGAAGTCGTAGATCTTCGACCAGCTCACCCGGCCGGAGGCCACCTCGACCAGTTCCGCCTTCAGGGTCAGGAGGTGGTCCCTTTTCTGGAGGGAGCCCCCCAGGATGGCGTCCGCATGGAGCCGGCGCCCCACCTCGGTCAGGGGCCGGTCGGACCCCCCGTAGAGGAACGATGTCGTCCGGGAGATCACCCGGAGCCCGTCCACCCGGTTCAGGGCCTGGAGCACCTCATCGGCGATCCCTTCCGTGAGATGGGATTCAATGCCCTCCTGGCGAAGGTCCAGGAAGGGCAGGACCGCGATCGTGGGCTCGGCCTTCCGGGACCTCGGGTGGACGGGAGGGCCCTTCAGGACCTTGGTGCGGTGGGTTCGGGGCGCCTTCCCCAGATGCAAGGTCATGTTCCACCTCCCGGGCAGGTCCGGAGTGAACCGCCGACTCGGGGCCAGTACCATGAGGAGATCTGGAACTGAACGATGGCTGGGCCTGGACTTGCAGGATCAGGACCATCGGGTAGCATGACCCCCATGAATCACCCCGGGGTGGTATCCAGCATGGGATGCCTGCCGCCCGGCGCAAGGGGAAGGCCAGGATGGGCCGTTTCCTGGGCGTTCCAGGATGCAGGATGATCCTCAAGCTGGCGGGTCCCGGCAGGTTCGAGGTGATTCTCGAGCTGGCGGGTCCTGGCAGGTAAGTAGACATTCAGTCCTCTTGCCTGCCACCCGCCTAGCTTTCGACTTCGCCGAGCCTCAGGTCGAAGGGGATCCCCGCCCGCTTGCAGGCCGCGATGAAGCTCTCCTTGTCGGGACACTTCAGGTAGGCCTCCATGGGCTCCACCTTCTTGGCGTTGATGAGCTCCACCAGGGCGTCGTTCATGAGCCGCTGGCCATAGCTGCGGCCGGTCTGCATGGCGGAGGGAATCTGGAAGTTCTTGCCCTCCCGGATGAGGTTGGCGATGGCCGGGCTGATGAAGAGGGTCTCCAGGGCCGCGACGCGGCCGCCGCCGATCTTCTTGAGCAGGGTCTGGCTCACCACGCACTTCAGGGCGTCCGCCAGCATCACCCGGATCTGCTGCTGCCGGTCGCTGGGGAACTGGTCCACGATGCGGTCGATGGTGCCGATGGCGCTGGAGGTGTGCAGGGTGCCGAAGACCAGGTGGCCCGTGGCGGCGGTCTCCAGGGCGATGGCAATGGTCTCCAGGTCGCGCATCTCGCCCACCATTACGATGTCGGGATCCTCGCGCAGGGCGGCGCGGAGGCCGGACTTGAAGCTCTCGGTGTGGGTGCCCACTTCCCGCTGGTTCACAAGGCAGCCCTTGCGGGGATGCACGAATTCGATGGGATCCTCGATGGTGAGGATGTGATCCTTCCGCTTCTGGTTGGCCAGGTCCACGATGGCCGCCAGGGTGGTGGACTTGCCGCTCCCAGTGGGGCCGGTGACCAGGACCAGGCCCTTGGAGAGGTTGGCCAGGCGCTTCACCGGCTCGGGGATGCCAAGCTTGTCCGGGTCCGGGATCTGGTTCGGGATGACACGGCAGACCAGGCCGGGCCCCACTCGGTCCCTGAAGTAGTTCACACGCAGACGGCAGCCGCCCGCCTCGTAGGCATAGGCGAAATCGGCGTCGTAGCGGTCCTGGTACCGTTCCCACATGGGCTGGGAAGCCAGGGCCTCCATCATCTCCAGGAGGGTGCCGGGATCCATCGGGCCGAAGCCCTCCAGCTCCTTCATGTCGCCGTGGATGCGGGCGAGCGGCGGCTCCTTCGAGGTGCAGTGCAGGTCGGAGCCCTGCTGGGCCAGGAGGGCCGAGAAGAGGCGCTCGGCCAGGGGATGACTGCGGGGACTGTCGGAACCCCGGCTGGACTTCGCATGAGGTCTGGCTGCCGGCTGGGCATGGCCGGCCTTGGGCTCGGCTGCCGCTGGCGCCGCCTGGGATTCCGGAGCCGCCGTCGCTGGGGCCGCCGTCGCTGGGGCAGGCGCCGCAGGCCTGGGACGGGCAGGGCCGAGGTGCTCCGCGTCGATCTGCGCGCTGTCCTTGTACCGGCTCAGCCGGACCTTGAACGCGTAGCCGCCGGCCTCGTATTCGAATTCGACCTCTCCATCCTTCTGCCAGGTTGCCTTCAGCTCCGGAGGCACGACGTCGGCGGCCAGCACATCCACCATGACCCCGGGCAGGGGGTTGGGCAGGAGGTCCAGGGTGCCGCCCGTCCGGAGCTCCAGCCAGGGCTTGCGGTCCGCCTGCAGCCGCAACCGGACCCCGCCCTTCGGCACGAGATGGGAGAGCAGCTTGTCGAGCTGGGCCATGACGGACTCCGTGGGTTCCCAAAGGATGCCACGGGTCACAGCCTTCGGGGTTCGGACATGCTTCCGGGCCCGCTAGACTGGTCGGTGGTGCGGGCGCCGGTCGGCGGCCCCTTCGGGAGTCAGCATGAACATCCACGAGTACCAAGCCAAGGAACTGCTCCGGCAGTACAAGGTCACCACCCCCGACGGGAAGGTGGCCCAGGACGCCGAAGAGGCCCGCACGATCACCAAGGAGTTCGGTGGCGCCAGCGTGGTCAAGGCCCAGATCCACGCAGGGGGCCGGGGGAAGGGCGGCGGCGTCAAGTTCGCCACCGATCCCGACAAGGCCGCGGAGCTGTTCAAGGCCATGCTGGGCATGCAGCTCGTCACGAAGCAGACCGGCGCCGAGGGCCGCAAGGTTCGCACCGTGTTCATCTCCAAGCCCATCGACATCGCCCGTGAGCTGTACCTGAGCTTCCTGGTGGATCGCGGCTCCAGCCGAGTGACCATCCTGGCCTCCACCGAAGGCGGCGTGGAAATCGAGGAGGTCGCCGAGAAGACCCCCGAGAAGATCGTCAGGGTGGCCGTGGATCCGGCGCTGGGCCTCTCCGGCTTCCAGGCGCGCGAGGTGGCCTTCGCCCTGGGTCTCGAGGGCGATGCCTTCAAGAAGGGCGTGGTGTTCCTCCAGAACCTCTACCGCCTCTTCGTGGACAAGGATTGCTCCATGGTGGAGATCAACCCGCTGGTGGTCACGAAGGATGGGGATGTCACAGCCCTCGACGCCAAGATCGGCTTCGACGACAACGCCCTGTTCCGCCACCCGGATATCCTGGCCTTCAGGGACCTGAACGAGGAGGCCGAGGAGGAGGTCGAGGCCAGCAAGTTCAACCTGAACTTCATCAAGCTGGACGGCCAGATCGGCTGCATGGTGAACGGCGCGGGCCTGGCCATGGGCACCATGGACATCATCAAGTACCACGGCGGTTCCCCGGCCAACTTCCTGGATGTCGGCGGCGGAGCTACCGAGGACGCGGTGAAGAATGCTTTCCGCATCATCCTGCAGGACGCGGCCGTGAAGGCGGTGCTGGTCAACATCTTCGGCGGGATCATGCGCTGCGATGTGGTGGCTGCAGGCATCGTGAAGGCCGCGAAGGAGATCGGCATCAAGGTGCCGGTGGTCGTCCGCCTCGAGGGCACCAACGTCGAGGAAGGCAAGAAGATCCTGGCCGACAGCGGCCTGAACCTTATCGTCGCCGCCGACCTGAAGGACGCCGCCCAGAAGGTGGTCGCCTCGGTCAAGTGACCGCCCCCCGAACCCAAGAATCCATTTTTCGAGAGGTATGACATGGCTGTTCTGGTGGGCAACCACACCAAGCTGATCGTCCAGGGCATCACGGGCCGCGAGGGACTCTTCCACGCCAAGGGGTGCCGCGACTATGGCACGAAGGTCGTGGGCGGCGTGACGCCTGGCAAGGGAGGCACCGAGATCGAGGGCTTCCCCGTCTTCAACACCGTGAAGGAGGCCGTCGCCAAGACCGGCGCCAACGCGACCATGATCTTCGTTCCCCCCGTGGGCGCGGCGGACGCCATCCTCGAGGCCCTCGACGCGGGCATCGAGCTGATCGTCTGCATCACCGAGGGCATCCCCGTCCTCGACATGGTAAAGGTCAAGCGCGTCCTACCCAACTTCCCCAAGAGCCGGCTCATCGGCCCCAACTGCCCGGGCATCATCAGCCCCGGCATGGCCAAGATCGGCATCATGCCCGGCCGCATCCACAAGCAGGGCCACGTGGGCGTCGTCAGCCGCTCCGGCACCCTCACCTATGAGGCCGTGGGCCAGCTCACGGCCCTGGGCATCGGGCAGAGCACCTGCATCGGCATCGGCGGCGATCCAGTGAATGGCACCAGCCACATCGACGCGCTGGAGCTCTTCAACAACGATCCCGACACCCACGCCGTGATCATGATCGGCGAGATCGGCGGCAGCGCCGAGGAAGAGGCCGCCGCCTGGGTGAAGGCGAACATGAAGAAGCCCGTGGTGGCCTTCATCGCCGGTCAGACGGCCCCTCCGGGACGCCGCATGGGCCATGCCGGCGCCATCATCTCCGGCGGCCACGGCACTGCGGCCGAGAAGATGAAGGCCCTGACCGCCGCGGGCATCACCGTGGTGCAGAGCCCCGCCGACATGGGCAAGGCCCTGGCCGAGCGCCTGAAGGGCTGACCCGCCCCGGTTCCACCAAGGGCGGCCCCGCAAGGGGCCGCCTTTTTTCCACCTTCACGGAAGCCGGTGGCCGGCCCCATGATGACTGTCATGACGTCAATCCCCACCTCCCGACCCGACTCCCGCCGCGGCGCCTTCCTGCGCAACCTCCGGCGCTTCCACGCCTGGGTGGGCCTCAGCGGGGCCGCCTTCGGCCTGCTGTTCGGCCTCACCGGCTTCCTCCAGAACCACCGGGCGGTGATGAAGATCGAGGCCGGGCAGGTGGAGGAGCACAAGGTCCAGATTCAGCTGGACCAGCCGCCCGCCACCATCGAGGCGTTGGCCGGTACCCTGGCGACCCGGTTCGGTGTGCCGATGAGCAGGGTGCGCTGGCGGATGCTGCCGCCCCGGCCTGCCCGCTTCGGCGGCCAGGAAGTGAAGGCGGCGGAGCAGTGGATGGTCCTGGTGACGGGCCACGCCCACTTCGCGCGGGCCACCTACCTGCCTGGCAACCTCACGGTAGACCTGGAGCGGGGCGACGCGAACTTCCTCGAGACGCTGGAGCGGCTGCACAAGGGCGAAGCCGGGCAGGCGGGGTGGATCCTGCTCACCGACTGCTTCGCCGGGGGCCTGGTCTTCATGACGTTGAGCGGGACGCTGCTCTGGACCCGACTGGCGGGTCCGCGCATCCTCTCCGCAGTCCTGGCCCTCGGCGGCCTGATGGCGGCCCTCCTGGTGGCCTCCCGCGCATGGTAGGCGCGGCTATCCTGGATTCGGAGGCCCCATGCTGATCTCCCGCGAGATGGTCCTGGACCAGGACATCGGATTGAACGGAACGCTGTTCGGTGGCGACATGATGGCCCGGATGGACATGGTGGCGGGCATCACGGCCTCGCTGATGTCCCGCAACCGGCGGTTCGTGACCCTGAAGGTCTCCGAGCTGATCTTCCACAGCCCCGTGCGGCCGGGAGAGATCATCGAGCTCTACGCCACGGTCACCCGCCAGGGCCGCACCAGCCTCACCATCCAGATCGAGGTGCAGGTCTACGCCCCGGTGACGGACACCCATCGCGACGTGACCAGCGGGGAGTTCGTCATGGTGGCGGTCGACGGGAACGGGCAGGCCGAGACCATCCTCTGGAAGGCGGAGATGGTGCAGGAGGCCAGCGCCATGCACCAGGCCCGGAAGGCGCGTCAGGGCCAAGCTGGTCGGAAAAACAAGGGCTGATCAGGCGTATGCTGTGGTCATGACTGACTTGATCCAGGCCCACTTGGACCACCGGCGCGTCTGGCGCGACTTCGACTACTGCTATCCCGTGATCGCGCGCCGCAGCCGGGGTGTGAGCCTGGGCGTGAACCTGAATCCCGACAAGGTCTGCAACTTCGATTGCGTCTACTGCGAAGTGGACCGGCTCAGCCCGGCCCGGCGGGGCGACCTCGACCTCGATCAGGTGGAACAGGAACTGGGCCTCCTCCTGGACCTCGCCACGAGCGGAGAGCTCTACGCCATCCCCCCCTTCGATTCCGCCCGGCCCGAGCAGCGCCGCCTGAACGACATCGCCTTCAGCGGCGACGGGGAGCCCACCACCGCGAGGACGTTCGCGGAGACGGTGGCGCGGGTGGCCGCCCTCAAGCGGGCCCGGGGGCTGGACCTGGTGAAGCTGGTCCTCATCACGGATTCCAGCCGCCTCCAGGCGGCGGAGGTGGTGCAGGGGCTCGAGACTCTGATGGCCAACCAGGGCGAGATCTGGGCGAAGCTGGATGCCGGCAGCGAGGCCTACTACCGCGAGATCTGCCGCAGCCAGATCCCCTTCCAGCGCATCCTCGACAACCTCCTGGCGACCGCGCGGCGCTGGCCCACGGTGATCCAGACCCTCTTCCTGAACTGGAAGGGGCAGGGGCCGGACTCGGAGGAACTGGCGGCCTACTGCAGCCGGCTGGAGCACATCCTCAGGCACGGAGGCCGGATCCAGGCGCTCCAGCTCTACACCGTGGCCCGGCCCACTCCGGAGCCGGACGCCAGGCCCCTGAGCCGCCTGCAACTGGACGCCATCGCCGCCGGGGTGCGGTCCCACTTCCCCGGCCTCCCGGTGGAGGTCTACTACGGTCCGGAGGAGTGGGCCTGATGGGCCGCGTCCCTGGGGCCTGCCTGCTGCTGGCCTTCGGCTTGGTCCCCTGCCGGGCCTGGACGGGTGGGGACCTCCAGCCGCCCCTCGCCACGGTCCGCCTCGTGGCTGTGGGGGATATCCTCATGCACCAGGATGTGAAGGAGGCCGAGGCCCGATCCGAAGGCGGCTTCCCGGCGTTGTGGGCAGATCTGGTGCCGCTCTTCCAGGGCGCGGACCTGGCCTTCGGCAATCTGGAGACGCCGGTGGCGCCGGTGTCGGGCCGCCCCGGCCGCCCCTTCCAGTTCAATGCGCCCGCGGACCTGCCCCCGGCGCTGCGGGCCAGCGGATTCACCGTGCTGTCCACGGCCAACAACCACGCCTTCGACCAGGGCCGGAAGGGCGTCGTAGAGACCCTGGCACGGCTCCGCCAGGAAAAGCTGACTGCCATCGGCAGCGGTGAGGATCGTCCCCATGCGGAAGCGCTGCAGATCCTGGAGCGGAATGGCCTGAAGGTCGCCTTTCTTGGTTTCACCGACATCTTCAACCTGAACCTCGACCGCAAGGCCACCGAGCCCTGGGTGCGGCCCCTGGACCTCGGGCCGGCCCTGGCCGCCGTGCGCGAGGCCAGGTCTCGTGCCGACATCGTGGTGGTGAGCATCCACTGGGGGAACGAGTACCAGCACCTCCCCACGAAGCGGCAGAGGGACATCGCCCGGAAGCTGGTGGCCGCGGGTTGCGACCTCCTGCTGGGGCACCATCCCCACGTGCTCCAGCCCGCCGAACTGGTGACCGTGGACGGTCGCCGGGCCCTGGTGGCCTACTCCCTGGGCAACTTCATCAGCAACCAGGACCGCATGTACCGGGCGGATCTCTTCCCGGTGGCGGAGGGCGACAACCGGGACGGGGCGGCGCTGGAGGTGACCTTCGAGCGGCGGCGCGAGCCTGATGGCACGGAGGCCGTGGTGCTCGCCCATGCAGGCTTCGAGCCCCTCTGGACCGAGAACAACTGGGGTGCCGGGAAGGGGGTCCCCCGTCAGATCCGGGTGATCCGTGTGGCCGCCGCGGAGGCCCAGGCCCGGACGGAGCTGGACCGCCTGATGGACCCGGTCGCGGGACCGACGACCATCCCGGACGCGAAGGCGCGGAGGACTGCCATCCTCTCGGAGCAGGAGGTCCTGCGCACCCTGATCCTCCGTCGTCGGCGCATCGCGGGGATCCTGGGCCAGGCCTTCGAGACGCTCAGCGCAGGCGGAACGAGCCCAGCAGACCGCTGAGATCCCTGGCCTGCCCGGTGAGACGGGAGCTTGCGGCCTCCGTGTCCCGAGCCTCGTGCAGGGTGCCGGCGGCGACTGTGTGGATCTCCCGGGTGCGCCCTTCCACGGTGGCCACGGTGTGCGCCTGCTGCTCCGCACCCCGGGCGATCTGATCCACCATGCCGGTGACGGCGCGGATGCTGGCCTGGATCCCCTCCAGGGACCGGCCCGCCGCCTCGGCCTTCGCCACACCCCCTTGCACCTGCTCGGTGCTTCCCTCCATGGCCCGGACGAGATGCTGGGTGCCGGACTGGATGTTCTGGATCATGTCCCGGATCTCCTGGGAAGCCTGGGAGGACTTCTCCGCCAGACGACGGACCTCCTCGGCCACCACGGCGAAGCCCCGTCCATGGATGCCCGCATGGGAGGCCTCGATGGCGGCGTTCAGGGCCAGGAGGTTCGTCTGTTCGGCGATGCTGTTGATGACTTGCACGATGGTTCCGATCTGTTCGGCCTTGCCGCCGAGGTCGGCCACGGCGCGGGTGGCCTCCCCCACCACCCGCTGGACGTGGTGCATGGCTGACTGGACCGCCTGGGTGACCTCCGTGCCCTCCTGGGACAGGGCTTCCGCCTGCCGGCCCGCCGAGGCGGCCTCGGCGGCATGATGGGCGATGTCCGTGATGGTCCGGGACAGGTCCTCCAGGGCGCGCCTGATCTCGGCTGCATCGCCCACCTGAGCCTCCATGCGCCGGCTGACGCTGCCCAGATTCTCCTGCATGCCCTGGCAGTCCCGGTTCACCTGGTCCCCCAGCCCGGCCACCCTCCCGATGACGTCCCGGAGGTTGCCGGCCATGACGCTCATGGCGTGGGCGATCTCGCCGATGGTGTCGTGGCTCCGGATGGTGCAGTCCAGGGTCAGATCCTTCTCGCTGATGGCCTTGGCCACCCCCGACATCCGGCGGAGGTTCCGGAGCAGCATGAGGTTCATCACGAAGTAGTTGGCGAAGCCCATGATGAGGCCCGCCACCAGGCAGCCGGCCACGAAGAAGGTCCGCATGCCGGGTTTCCAGTCCACGAAGAACCCCGCATAGAGGGGGAATACGGCTCCCATCATCAGGCCGAAGGCCAGGAAGGAGAGCAGGGTGTTCCGGAGGATGCTGGGTTTCATGGCGGGCTCCGAAGGAGATCCGATGATCCCCTTCTCGGCCGGATGGTCCCATGCCTGAGTTTCCTGCGGCCGGATCAGGCGGGCGGCATGAGTCCCAGTTCCTCCCGATGGCGATGGAGGACGGCGATGAGGCGGGCGAGGTGCTCTTCCTCGCTCCCGCCCACGGCCTCGATGAGCAGGCGCAGGCCCTCGGCCACTTCAAAGCGGTCCACGCCCGCGGCGAAGGCCTTGTCCTTGAGTTTCTTCTTCACGCTCCGGGGCTCCAGGTCCTCCGTGCGCCCAGGGCGCACCAGGGCGCAGGCCATGACGAAACCGGTGATCTCGTCCGAAGCCAGGAGGGCCTTGTCCAGGAGGGAGTCGTAGGACACGCCCCAGCGAGTGTAGTGGGCGCTCACGGCGTGGGCCACCCCGGTTTCACCCCGGTCCCGCAGCCAAGCCACGATGCGGTTTGGATGTTCCTCCGGCCAGGCATCGTAGTCCGCGTCGTGGAGCAGGCCCGCCAGCCCGAAGGTCTCCTCGTCCTGGCCCAGGTGCGCGGCCAGGTCCCTCATGACCAGTTCCACAGCGCGGGCATGGACCCGCAGCTTCTCCGAGGGCGTCCAGTCACAGAGCAGCTGCCAGGCTTCGGCGCGGGGGAGCATCGCACCTCCAGGAAACAGGGTCAGGGGATCTCGATGGTCGGCCGGGGAGGCCCCGGCTCGGGATCGCCCGCGTAGCGGACGCGATCGAGGAACAGCCCGGATGCAGGTGCGGCCTTGGCACCCCAGTCGTGGTTGGCGGCTTCGGTGGGATTCCGGAGGTCCTCCTGGATGCGGCGCGGCTCCTCCTCTCCCAGGGCGCAGGCCACGGCAGCTCCCACCATGCGGCGCACCTGACGGCGGAAGAAGTGGGTGGCGCGGACCTGGAGCAGCACGAGGGAACCCGCTTCGGCCACCTCGCAGCGGAGGATCCGGCTGCGGCCGTCCTCCTCGGAATCGAGGTCTGCGAAGGAGGCCAGATCCTGGTCGCCTTCGAAGGAGGCCCAGGCCCGGGCGAGGCGGTCCAGGTCGAGCCCACGCTTCACCCACCAGATCCAGGGCTTGCCGAAGGCGCTCCGGCGGCGGCTGATCTGGTAGAGGTAGGTCCGGTCCACCGCATCGTGGCGGGCGTGGAAGCGGGGTGGGCACGTCCGGACGTCCCGGAGGGCGATGTCCTGGGGCAGGGCGGCATCGAGGATGCGCCGCAGCTCGCCGGGCCGGGGCGCGCCCTTGGCCTCCAGGTGCAGGTGGGCCACCTGGCCGAGGGCGTGGACACCGGAATCCGTGCGTCCCGATCCTCCCAGCGTCACGATCCGGAGGCCCGCCTGGTGCAGGGCATGTTCCAGACTGCCGGCCACGGTCCGGACTCCGTCCCGCGTCTGCTGGGTGCCCTGTTTCTGCCATCCGTGGAAACGGCTTCCGTCGTACTCCAGGAGGAGCCGGTAGGCGGCGAGGGAGACGGGTTTGGCGGCCATGGTCAGGGACGGATGACCGAGCGGACAGCCTCGACCAGGGCGGTGGGATCATGGATGGGTTTGGCGATGTATCCCTCGGCGCCGGTCAGTTCGAGGTACTTCTCCCGGTCGCCGAACATGGCGTGGGCCGTGGCCAGCAGCACAGGGATGTGCCGGGTGGCCGGGTCCTGCTTGAGGAGCTGGGTGATGAAGATCCCGTCGACCTTCTGGCCTTCGTAGCTGGACCGGGAAAGGCTCACGTCCATGATGATGGCGGCCAGGTCGGCTTCCCGGGCGAGGCGGAGGATTTCTTCCACGTCCTCGGAGACCAGCACCTCGAAGCCCCCCTTCTTGGCTAGGACGACCTGGATGAAGCGGACATTGATGGGGTCGTCTTCCACCAGGAGGATTCGGTTGGACATGGGCGCCTCTATCCCTCCAGCCTACAGCGCATCCATGCGCTTCGACAGGCCGGTCCTCAACCCCGGTTCCGCTGGTCCTCCAGGTCCTCCAGAAGACAGTCGGGCACCTTCAGTCCTCCACGGCCCACCCCGAGCCGGAGGCCCGGCTTGTTGGCGCCGTGATAGTCGCTGCCTCCGGTGACGACCATGCCGAGACGCTTACCCAGGTCGACGAAGTAGCGCTGCTCTGCGGCCCGGTATTCGCCGTAGTAGCCCTCGAGGCCTTCGAGCCCCTCCCGCTGGAGGTCGCGCATGGCGTCATCCCACCGGAAGGAACCGTTGGCGAAGCGGCCGGGATGGGCGACCACCGGTACGCCGCCTGCCTCGCGGATCCACAGCGCGGCCTCTGCGGGACTCAGTTCCTCTCGGGGGACGAACCCCGGGCAGTCGTCGCCGATGAGGCGTTCGAAGGCCTCCTGGGGGCGCCGGACATGACCCTTGCTCGCAAGGGCCATGGCGAAGTGGACACGGGAGAGCAGGGGGGTATCCGCCTTGGCCTGGACCTCCTCGAGGGTTACGGGGACGCCCAGTTCCGCGAGCCGGGCCACCATGCGCCGGTTACGGTCTTCGCGGCGTCCGCGCAGTTCCAGCAGGCGGAGCTGGAACCGGGTGTCGCCGGGATCCACCAGGAGTCCCAGCACGTGGAGGGAGCGTCCCAGGAACCGGCAGCTCAACTCGGTCCCCGCCAGCAGGCGCGCCTTCACCTTCGGCTGCTGGGCCAGGAACGCGGGGATGCCTCCCAGGGTGTCATGGTCGGTGAGGCAGAGCGCGGACAGGCGGGCCTCGTCCGCCAGGAGGGCCAGACGCTCCGGTGTGTCCGTGCCGTCGGAGTGCAGGGTATGGCAGTGGAGATCGATCATTCGGTCGGACCGCCGGGAAGGTGGCTGTTGGCGCGGTAGAGGGCCGCCAGCAGGAGGGCCACGGCCTGGAAGAGCTCGGGCGGAATCAGCCGGCCGAGGTCGAGGGGCTCCAGGGCGGCAAGAAGGTCCGGGTCCCGGGAGACGGAAACCCCATGCTGGCGGGCCAGCTCGAGGATCCGTTCCGCCAGCAGCCCTTCTCCCCTGGCCACGAGCCGCGGCGCGGCGTCCTGGAAGGGCGCCTCCGGCCGGTACCGCAGGGCGGCGGCGCGAGGGCGGGGGATACGGGCAGGACGGGCCATGGGCCCTTATCGGCCGGAAGGCCCTACTGCACGAAGTTGGAAGCGCTCTGGACGTCGTCCACGGGCTCCTCCATGGCCAGGCGCCGGAAGAGCTTCATGTCCGCGAAGGACAGGATGCTCATGTAGGAGAACCCGCTGAAGAAGAGCCAGAGGAAGGGGACAGAGGCCCACTTCCGGATGTAGATGGCCCCCAGCAGGGCCAAGAGGTAGTAGACCGCGAAGGCCAGTTCCAGAAACGTGAGAACGCTCTTGGGAACCTTGTAGGCCCGCTTGGAGATGGCCTTCCCCTCGGCATCCATGCCGAGCTTGGGGGTGCGCTTGAATTCCTTGTCGTCGGTGAAGAAGCCTTCCAGCACGGCCTTGGCCTGGTTCAGGGCCAGCCCGATGCCCAGCCCCATGAGGCCGGGGATGTACTTCAGGCGCTTCGTCCAACCGGTGTTGTCGGTGAGTTCCTTCTGGGACAGCCCGAAGTAGAGGCCCACGCTGACAGCATTCAAGAGGAAGAACGGGCCATCCGTGAGCAGCAGGATGTGCATGGGGGTGCCGGCCCGGATGATCATGCTGGGCACCATGATGATGGAGAGCACTACCATCAGCATGTAGTTGCAGTTGGCCGTGAGGTGGAACCAGCACTCCAGCTTCGTATGAAGGCTCTCGTCGGATTTCCAGATGGTCTTCATCAGCTTGCGGATGACCTGGGCGTTGCCCTTGGCCCAGCGGTGCTGCTGGCTCTTGAAGGCGTTGACCTCCACGGGCAGCTCGGCGGGGACGACGAGATCCTTCAGGTAGACGCCCTTCCAGCCCTTGAGCTGGGCGCGGTACGAGAGGTCGGCATCCTCGGTGATGGTGTCGTGTTCCCAGCCGCCGGCGTCGGCGATGGCGGCGACGCGCCACATGCCGGCCGTGCCGCTGAAGTTGAAGAAGGCCTTGGATCGGTGACGGGCTGTGTGTTCGAAGACGAAATGCCCGTCCAGCAGGATGGCCTGGACCTGGGTCAACAGGGAGAATTCGCGGTTCAGGTGGGCCCAGCAGCCCTGGACGAAGGCCACTTTCTCATCGGCGAAGTGGGGCACTGCCTTGCGGAGGAAGTCCACCGTGGGCAGGAAGTCGGCATCGAACATGGCCACCAGTTCGCCCTTGGCGCTCTTGAGGCCCTCGGCCAAGGCCCCGGCCTTGAAGCCCGTGCGGTCGGTCCGGTGCAGGTAGTGGATGTCGAACCCCAGGGCCTTGTAGCGGTCCACGACGGCACTGGCGACCTTCACCGTCTCGTCGGTGGAATCGTCGAGCACCTGGATCTCGAGCTTGCTCTTGGGCCAGTCCATGCGGATGACGTGGTCCATGAGGCGTTCAATGACGTTCATCTCGTTGAAGACGGCCAACTGGACCGTCACCACCGGCAGGTAGCTCGAGTCGCCCTTGGGCTGGGGCACGTCCTTCTTGTGGCGGTAGTAGAGCAGCAGCATCCACAGGCGGTGCGCACCATAGATGCTCAGGATCGTGAGCAGCGTGAAGTAGGTGACCAGGATTGCGGTCTTGACGATCTCCATTTCGGAATGAACCCCCACAGCCCACATCCCATGAGCTGCCTTTATTCTGCCCAGATCACCAGGAAAATCCATGTAAAACATCACAATCTTTCAAACCTTGCCGATGCGATTGGTAGGATGGCACCGCAACCAAGGACGACCATGGGCGATTCCGAAAACCTTCCGCAGACCATCGGCCGGTACCAGGTCCAGCGCCTCCTGGGAGCCGGAGCCATGGGCAGCGTCGTCCTGGCCGAGGATCCCCGGATCAAGCGGAAAGTGGCGATCAAGCTCGTGAAGCTGGACTCGGTCCGGAACGAGGCCGACCGGCACGAGTTCCTCATGCGTTTCCAGCGGGAGGCCGAGGTCTCGGGCCTGTTGAACCACCCGGGCATCGTCGCCATCTACGATGTCGGCGAAGAGGAGGGGCAGGGCCCCTTCCTGGCCATGGAATACGTGGCGGGCAAGCCGCTGGACAGCCTCATCAAGGCCGCCACGCCCATGCCCATGAAGGAGAAATTGCGGATCGCCGCCAGCATCGCCGAGGCCCTCGATCATGCTCACACCAAGGGCATCATCCACCGGGACGTGAAGCCGGGGAATGTCATGGTTGGCGAGGATGGCCGGACCAAGCTGATGGACTTCGGCATCGCCAAGCGTGAGGACGGCAGCCTCACCCAGACGGGCACCTTCCTGGGCACGCCCAGCTACGCCAGCCCTGAGCAGATCAAGGAAGGCACGGTGGACAGCCGGTCGGACATCTTCAGCTTCGGCGTCCTCGTCTTCGAGCTGATGAGTGGCCAGTCGCCTTTTCCGGGCGCATCGATCAATACCATCCTCTATCGCATCGTGAATGAGCCTCCGGTGGAGGTGCAGCCGCCGGTGACGGGCATCCTGCCCGAAGGCTGGCGCCGGATCTTCGACCGGGTCCTGGCCAAGCGGCCCGAGGAGCGTCATCCTTCCTGCGCCGCCTTCGTGCGGGATCTGATGGACGCCGTGGTCGAGATGGGGAAGGACGATCGGCGGGAACTTCTGGGGCTCCTGCACCTCAATGGCGAGGCACCCCTCCCTGAGATCGTCTCCCGCGCTTACGAAGAGACCATGGTGGTCCCGCGGCCGGCGCCGAAGCGAGGCATCTGGCCGATGCTGGCGGGCACTGCGGCGGTGGCCGTGGTGGCGGGAGGGTGGTTCCTCTTCCGCGGCCCGACGGGGACCCGGCTCCAGATCAACACCAACCCGCCCGGCGCCAAGGTCTTCGTCAATGATCTCGAAGTGGGTTCCACACCCACCAACCAGCCCCTGCAGGCCGGGGATCGCCTGCGGATGGTCCTCAAGGGATACCAGCCGTTCACCTATGCGTTCAAGCCGGGTGAGGCTCCGCCGGTTTTCCCTCTGCAGGCGGTCGTCTCGGAGGAGGTGATCGATTCCCAGCCGCAGGGTGCTTCCGTCGTGCTCGACGAGAAGCCGCTCGAAGTTGCCACCCCCCTGAAAGTATCCTGGAACCAGGGTGTCCCGCACCGTCTGACCCTCACCAAAGAGCAGCAGGGATTCCAGTGGGACTTCGCCCCCGGGGAGGTGCCCGGCGGCCGGGCTTTCGCGCTGAAGGACGCCACCACCGCGGAGACCCGGGCGGAGCCGGCCCTTGACCCCAACGCGCCCGGAGTCCTCAAGCTGACCGGAGGGTTCCGCGTGCGGGTGCGGGTCGATGGCAAGGACATGGGAGAACTGGACCCAGGCGGGAAACTGCCCGTGCCCCCTGGCTCGCACAAGGTCGAGCTCTCCAGCGGGAAGTGCTTCTACCGGGACAGCCGCAGCGTCAATATCACGGCTGGCCAGCCCGCGGCCCTGGCCGTGCCTGGCCTGGCGACCCTCACCATCGAGACCTTCCCGGGCACCGGCCGAGTCTCCGTCGACGGTCAGGACGCGGGCATCGAGAGCGACGGCAGCAGCATCCAGGTGAGCCATGGCCGTCACACCATCAGCATCCGCAGCTCCCAGGGCATCCGGAACGAGAGCATCGAGATCTCCGGCGACAAGCACCTCAAGATCCAGCTGTAGGTTCGAATCCTTCAGGCGCTCCCCAACCAAAACGGCCGCCTTGCGGCGGCCGTTTTGGTTGGGGAGGAAGGATTCGAACCCTCGGTACGCAGGATCAAAACCTGCTGCCTTACCACTTGGCTACTCCCCAGGCGGAAAGGCAAGGATAGCGCGGGTTCGCGTCCGGCCCAAGTCCCGGTCCCGGGGTTCAGGGATTGGCCTTCGGGGTGAAGCCGAACTCCTCGACACCCAGGAGGTCGGGACGGACCTGGTTCTCCTCGCCGCGCTCGATGCGGCTGATGGCGCGGGCTCCGGTGGTGGTCTCGTAGGCCAGCAGCACCCGCTCCTCGATCTGCTCGCGCAGCAGGTTGTTCAGAGGGTAGGCGATGTCCTTGAAGCTGCCGTCCCGCTTGCGTCGGCTGGGCATGGCCACGAAGTAGCCGTCCTCGCCCTCCACGACCCGGAGATCCCCCACGAGGAAACAGTCGTCGATGACGAGGGCAGCGAAGGCCCTCAGCTTGTCGTCGCCTTCGATCTTCGTGATGCGCACGTCGGTGATGTTCAGCATGGCTGCCTCGGGATTCATGGTTCGGGGTTCGGGAGGATCTCGGCCCAGCCCCATTGTCGCCCGGTCTTCTCACCCCGGCGCCAGGACCAGAGCAGATCCGGGCGGCAGACAGTGCAGAGGGGCACGGAACCGTCCTTTGCGGGGTCCATCCCCAGGTCCGCGGCCTGGGCCTTGAGGAAACCGTGGAGATCCAGGTGAGGCCGACCCCGGGGACCGGGGTGCTGGAGATCCTCCCGCCAGGCCGGATCCCGGCGAGCCGCTTCGATGACCTCGGGGCCCACCTCGAAGTGGCAGGCCAGGATGGCCGGGCCCAGGGCCCAGACCAGGCGGGAAGGGGCTCCGCCCAGGCCCCTGAAGAGCGCCACTCCTCGGCGGAGGATGCCACCGCCAGGGGGCTCGGCCACCCCGGTCGCCCCGCGCCAGCCAGCGTGCAGGGCCGCGATCCAGGCGGCGCCGTCGGGCAGAGGTCCGGCCAGCAGGATGGGGACGCAATCCGCCACCCGGACCCCGATCCGGACCCCGGGCCGGGTGGTCCACTGGCCATCAGCCTCGGGCATCGCCTCAGAGGCCTCGACGATCCCACAGCCGTGGATCTGGGCCAGACGGGCCATGGGCAGGGACTCGGGGCTGTCCAGCCGGGTGGAGAACCCCCAGTGGAGCGGGAAGGGGGGCGCGATGGCGGGAACGAGCATGGGCCGGCCTCAGCCGTTGCTGCGCAGGCGGGCCTCGATCCACTGCTTGATTCGGTTGGCGTCACCCAGGCGGGAGTACTTGCCCCAGGAATCGAGGAGCACGATGAGCACCGGTCGTTCGGCCAGCATGGCCTGCATGACCAGGCACTGCCCCGCTTCCGTGATGAACCCGGTCTTGGAGAGACCGATCTGCCAGCGGTGGCCGCGCACCAGGGCATTGGTGTTGATGAACTGCACGGTTCGCCGCCCGGACCGGATTGTGGCCTCGGTCCGGGTGGTGTATTCCCGGATCTGGGGGTACTGGTAGGCGGCGTCCACGAGCCTCGCCAGATCCTGGGCCGAGGAGACATTCCCGCTCGAGAGTCCGGCGGGGTCCTCGAAATGGGTTTCCGTGAGGCCCAGGGCCCGGGCCTTGGCGTCCATGGCCTTCACGCAGGCCTCGACCCCTCCCGGATAGCTCCGTCCCACGGCATGGGCCGCACGGTTCTCGGAGGACATGAGGGCCAGGCCCAGGGCCTCGCCACGGGTCAGGTGTGTGCCCACGGGCAGCCGGGAGCGGCTGTGGCGGATCATGTCCTTGTCCCCGTTCTCGATGACCAGGGGTTCCTGCATGTCCAGGTTCGCATCCAGCACGACCATGGCCGTCATGAGTTTGGTGATGGAGGCGATGGGCATGACTGCTTCGGCCTGCTTCTCGACGAGGGCCTGCCCCGTTCGCTGATCCAGAACCAGGGCGGAGGCGGATCGCAGCAGGAGCCGCGAGGGCGGCCTGGGGGAACCTCCGCGGAGCGGGACGGGGCCCGAGACGGTGAGGAGTCCGAGGATCGCCAGGCCAAGCTTCAGCTTCATGCATGCTCCGGAACCGAAAGGGTCGATGCCTAACCACTGTATCGGACGAAATCGATTCTTGTTGACCTCAAGTCCAAAGAAGGGCCAAAAGACTCAGGTCGGTCACGGCCCAGGCCACCAGTCCCCGGTACATCCCCGCCTCGTGCTGGGCATCGGTCCACCGGCGCCAGCGGGCCATCCAGGGCACGAGGACCAGGAGCCAGGCGGCCAGGGAAGCCAGGAGGGGAAGGGGATTCCGCCGGAGCAGCAACACGCCCCAGGCGAACCAGAGGTGGGCCAGGAGCATGGTGCCCAAGGCCAGGGCCAGGCTTCCCCCGACTCCCACCCGGATCACCAGGGTGCGGTCACCCCGACGGCTGTCCTCCGCCACCTGGTAGATTTGCGTCATTGGATACAAGGTCGCGAAGAGGAAGGCGAAGCCCAGGGAGGCTGCGATGATGGCCGGCGTGAAGGGGCGGCCCGTGAGGGCCCAGCCGCCGAGGGGGGTGAGCAGGCCGAATCCGACGCAGTTGATGAGCAGGTCCCAGCCGGCGCGGGCCTTGAGGCGGACCGGGGGCACGGAATAGAGCACGCTCATCAGGACGCAGGCCAGGTTGATCCAGAAGAAGGGCCGGGGCAGCAGGAACCCCAGGAGGGTCGAGGCGGCCAGCATCGTCGCGGAGACGGTCAGCAGATGCTCCGGCGGCTTCGGCGGCGCCTTCAGGTAGCCGATGTCGCCCTCGTCCTGGTCGAAGGCGCTGTTGATGGCCAGGGTGCCCCCATTCAGCAGGGCCACGAAGACGAACCATCCGAGGAGGGTCGCCCGCCAGGGCAGGGCCCAGCCTGAGGCCAGGAGGGCTCCCAGCAGGAAGTGGGCCGTCATGATGGGCCATTCCAACGGCCTGAGGTGCAGAAGGTACGCCAGCAACTTGCGTCCCAGGATGCGCTCGAAGAACGCGCGGAGGACAAAGCGGGAGGATCCCATGGGCGTCAGGCCTCCCGGGCCAGGGGCTGGACCTTGGCGGGCGGCGCCAGGGGCTGGACGAGGGCCTCCATGGCGGCCATGAGGTGGGGCACGCTGAAGTCGGTATCCACGCACATGCCATGCGGCAGGGTGAGGGGGATGACGTACGAGGGCGTCTCGGGAAGCTTGATGAGGCCCTTCAAGAGGCGATCCGTACAGCTCACGGCCACGATGAGGTCCGGGCGGTACTCCCGGGCCTCGCGGTAGGCCTTGTGGCTCCGGTTGGTGATCCGGCCCTCCCAGCGTCCCGCGATGGCGGCATTCATGTAGTCGCCCACCGCGCACTTCCCGCAGTCGTAGCAGGCCTGCAGGTCGTCGAGAATCCCCGCCTTGCACCTGGCCATCTGGATGCAGTGAGGGAGGAGGATCAGGGCCTTCCGGGCCTTCTGATGCTGGAAGGCTTCCCGCACCCGATGGTTATGCCAGGCGCAGAAGGAGAGGATCCAGGCATCCTCCTGGCCGATCCAGTGGGCCAGGGGCCGGATGGCCCGTGCCCAGAGACCATCCCAGCGCATGATTGCGGGCCGGCTGCGCCGGTAGGCATCCCCTCGGAGGAAGGTGGGCCAGGCCACCGCCACGCCCGCCACCCCGGCAAGCATCCACCACCCGCGGCCCTCGAAATGCAGTGCGGCCGCCAGGAAGGCCAGGACCGCCGTCCCCAGGGGGATCCCCCGGCGCACGGCCAGGAACACGCCATACCGCTCTGGAGGCAGGGCCCCCGGCGCAGGCAGGGCGCGGAGTTCGGTCATTTCGAAGCCCCCGCCAGACCGATGATCTTTTTGAGATCCTCATCACGCCAGCGCAGGCCGCCGCCCACGAAGAAGGTGCGCAGGTCCTTGTTGGCGATGTCCTGGACGCCGGTCTGGACGTAGGCGCCCTTCCAGAACTGGTAGCTGGCCGTGAACCGGTATCGGGGGTTGGGCTTGTCGTCCCGCTTCGAGAAGTCGTAGCCCAGTACGCCGAAGCGCAGTCGGTCGTTGTCCAGGGTCCGGAACTCGACGCCGCCACCGCCCTTGCCTTCCACAATGCCTGCGGAGAAGACGGCGGGACCGAGCCGCTTGGCGAACTGGGCGGAGACCGTGAAGGTCTGGTCGGTGGTGACGGACCTGGTCTTTTCCAGCACGCTCGTCGGCAGGCCGGTCACGGGATCAAGCGTCGTAACCGTGCGCACACTCTCGTTGATCTTGCCATCCGGCGTGGAGGCGAAACCCAGCGAATACCAGTAGTCGGGCCGCGGGGCGATCTCCAGGCCGAGCCCGACGCGGCTGTCGCTGCGCTTGGTCCACTGGGCCGCGTTCATGTCCAGGCGGAAGTCCATTTTTGTGAGACCGCCCAGCAGGTTGTTCACGTTGTCCACGGCTTCGTTGATCTTCTTGATCGTGGTGTCGTCGTTGAGGAGCTTCCCGACGGTGCCCTCGCCGTGGTTGATCCGGTCGGTGAGGGTCTTCAGGTTGTCGGCGGTCCCCTGGAAACTCTGGGCCAGCTTGCGCACGTCGCCCACGACGCCCTTCAGTTCGGGGCGGTTCTCCTCGAGAATGGCGTTGAGGTTCTTGCCCACGCTCTCGAACTGCTGGGCCAGCTTGGGCAGCTTGTCCCGCAGGTCTGAGCTGATGGCCTCGACATTGGCCATGGTGTTGTTGATGGCGCCGTGGTTCTCCTGGGCCATGGAGCGGAACTCAGCCGTGAGCACGCGGATGTTGTCCACGATCTCGTCCAGCTTCTGCCGGCCCTGCTCGCCCCCGATGGACTCGTTCAGGGCCTGGGTGACACCCTTCACGTTCTTGCCGACGTCGGCCAGGGTGTCCATCAGATTGTCGAGGCTCACCCCCGCCTTGCTGGGCAGGGGTTGATCCGCCGGGAAGGGGCCCTTCTCGGGATGGCCCGGATCGAGGACGACGAACTTATCGCCCAGGATGCCGATGGACCCCAGGGAGACGGAGGCGTCGCCGTAGATGGGCACATCCTTGGACAGTGAGAGGGTGACCTTCGCCCGGCCGCCCTCCAGGGCGATCTGCCGGACCTCGCCCACCTGCACCCCAGCAACCCGGACCTTGCTCTGCGGATTCAGGCCCGCCACCTGGTCGAAGATGGTGAAGCGTTCTGATTTGTCGCTCTTCCCTCCCAGCTCCAGTTTCTCGGTCCGGAAGATGAGGAAGCCCACCACGGCGATTGCAGAGGTGAAGAAGATGCCGACTCGGGTTTCGAGCTTCATGCCTGAGTCTCCTTGAGCTTGCGCTTGGGGGGCGGCGGGTCCTGGAGGAAGGGGCCGTCCGCATCGCCCCGGAGGAACTGCTGGACCACAGGATCGGGGTTGACCTTGAACTCCGCCGGTGTCTGGCAGGCGATGCACTCGCCGCGGAAAAGCAGTGCGATGCGATCGGCGATCTCGAAAGCCGATTTCAGGTCGTGGGTGATGGTGATGGTGGTGACGCCCAGCTCGTGCTTCAGGTCCAGGATCACGCGGCCGATGACGTCCGTCATGACCGGGTCGAGACCCGTCGTGGGCTCGTCGAACAGAAGGATCTTGGGTTTCAGGGCGATGGCCCGGGCGAAGCCCACGCGACGCTTCATGCCACCCGAGAGTTCCGCAGGTTTGAGGGCCTCCGTGCCCTTCATGCCCACCATGGACAGGCATTCCTCCACGCGGGCCTGGACCTCGTCCTCGGTGATTTCGAGGTGCCGCCGGAGCCCGAAGGCCACGTTCTCGAAGACCGTCATGGAATCGAAGAGGGCCGCCATCTGGAAGCACATGCCGATGCTCTGGCGGACCTGGAAGAGCTCCTGGCGGTTCAGCTGGGCGATGATCTTGCCCTCGACCGCCACGTGGCCGGAATCCGGGGTGAGGAGACCCATGATGTTGCGGAGCAGGACGGTCTTGCCGGTGCCGGAACCGCCGAGGACCACCAGGCTCTCGCCCTCCTCCACCTTCAGGTTCACGTTGGACAGAACGACTTTGGGCCCGAAGGCCTTGGAGAGGTTGACGACATCGATGAGGGCCACGGCGCGCTCAGACCAGCAGCAGCTTGGTGAGGAAGAAGTCGGCGACGAGGATCCACAGACTGCTGGTCACCACGCTGCTGGTGGGGGCGTTGCCCACCCCTTCGGCGCCCCCCTGGGTCCGGTAGCCCTTCCAGCAGCCGACCAGGGCGATGATCATCCCGAATACGAAGGCCTTGTAGAGGGCGATCCGGAGATCCCGGAAGGCCAGCAGCTTGTAGAACTCGCCGCTGAAGACGAAGGCGCTCTGTCCCTCGACGCCCACCAGGATGAGGTAGCCGCCCCAGTAGCCGATGTAGATGGCGATGGCCGTGAGCAGGGGGAGCATCACCGCCGCCGCCAGGAGCCGCGGCACGAACAGGTAGTGGATGGGATCCGTGGCCAGGCACTCCAGGGCGTCGATCTGCTCCGTGACCTGCATGGTGCCGAGCTCCGCCGCCATGGCGCTTCCGATCCGGCCCGAGAGCATGAGCCCTGTGATGACGGGTGCCAGCTCGCGCACCACGGCCAGGCCCTCCACCTGGGAGGCCAGGCCCTCGGCCTGGAACTGCCGGAAGCCGAAGGCCAGCTGTACGGCGAACACCATGCTCACGGCGAGGCTGGTGAGCACCACCACGGGGATGGAGTTCACCCCCACGGCCTGGAACTGGCGCATGAGATTCGCCCCGTCGAAGGGGCGCTTGAAGATGGCCGCAAAGGTCCGGCCGGACAGCACGGCGAAATCGCCTGCGGTATCCAGGGCCTGGAGAACGCCGCTGCCGACCTTGTCGAAGATGGTGAGGACCATGGATCTCCGGGTGCCCAAAAACCTAGCTTAACCGAGTCGCCTTCTTCTGCCGGGCGCGGATCTGGGAGGCCCCCCCCTCCCGGGAGGTCTGGGGCACGCGGCTGAGGGCCAAGGCGTCCGCAGGCACGTCTTTGGTGATCGTGCTGCCGGCGCCGATCAGAGCCCCGTCGCCGATGGCCACCGGAGCGACCAGTTGGGTGTCCGATCCGACGAAGACGTTCCGGCCGATGAGCGTCCTGTGCTTGTTCACGCCGTCGTAGTTGCAGGTGATCACGCCGGCGCCGATGTTGGTCCCTTCGCCAATCTCCGTGTCGCCGAGGTAGGCCAGGTGGTTCGCCTTGGCGCCCTTGTGCAGCCGGGCCTTCTTGGTCTCCACGAAATTGCCGACGTGGACACCCTCACCCAGCTCCGTGCCTTCCCGCAGCCGGGCGAAGGGCCCGATCTTGGCTCCCGGCCCCGCCTTGGCCCGATCCACTACGCAGTATGGACGGATCTCCACGCCCTCGGCGAGCACCGAATCGATGATCACCGTGCCCTGTCCCACGAGGCATCCGTCTCCCAAGGTGACCGCGCCCTCGATGCGAACACCGGGCTCCAGGACCACATCCCGGCCCAGGACGGCGCGCGGTCCGACCAGGGTGCTGTCGGCCTGGAGGAAGGTCACGCCCTCGAGCATCCACGCGGCGTTGATCCGCCGCTGGGCTGCGGACTGCAGGGCCGACTGATCCAGCCGGGAGTTCATGCCCGCCAGTTCCTCGGGATCGCAGACTTCCACGGCCACGGCCCTTTCCCGGGCCACGGTGGCCACGGCGTCCGTGAGGTAGAACTCCTTCTGCGCATTGTTGTTGGTGAGCCCTTGGAGGGCCTTCCGCAGTTGGGGCCAGGGCAGCGCATAGGCCCCGCCGTTCACCCGGCGCACCGCCCGCTGTTCCGGCGTGGCGTCCTTCGCCTCCACCAGGTCCGCGAGCCGCCCGTCGGCGTGCTGGATTACCCGGCCGTAGCTACCCGGATGATCGAGGTCCATTGCGAGGAGGAGTGCCTCGGCGGCGCAGAGGCGCGCCACGGTGGCTGGTGAGGTCAGGGGGACGTCCCCGCAGAGGATGGCCACGCGGGTGGCTTCCAGCCGGTCTAGCTCGGGGATGCAGACCTGCAGGGCATGGCCCGTGCCCAGAGGCTCCCCTTGGTCGACGGTGGTCACCGGACAGGGAAGCAGCCCCAGGGTTTGCCAGGTCTCCAGGGCTTCCAGCACCCGCTCCTTGCCGTGGTGCACCACGACCACGGCGGCCTTGAGGCCGGATGGAAGCGCCCGCAGGACCCAAAGGAGGGAGGCATCGCCCAGGACTGGATGCAGCACCTTCGGCAGGCGCGACTTCATGCGGGTTCCGAGCCCCGCCGCCAGGATCACCGCCACTGTCGACATCGCGCCTCCTTCCTCAAGCCTACAATACGCGCCCGTCTGACCTGCCGGTCAGGCGGCGCCCTGGGGCCGGATCAGGGCCAGGAGGGCGTGGATGAACTCCCGGCCGGGCATGGGCTTCTCCACGAAGCCGAGACGGCGCAACCCGAGCTCCGACGGACTCAGGGGAAGAGCCTGTCCCTCGCCCATGATCAGCGTGGGGAGGGGCTCCCGCTGGAAGGTCCTCAGGGCCTTCTGGAACCGATCCAGCTGCGGGGTCCGTTCCAGCACGAGGGCATCGGGAAGGGCTCCGCCCCGGCTCTCCCCGAGCAGGGCCGCCAGATCCTCGAAGGTGGTCGCTTCCCCTCCCCACTGCCGGATGAGCGAGGCCAGGGTGTCCCTGAGAAGCGGATCCCGGTCCACCACCCAGATCTTCCGGTCGGCGAGAGAACGCTCCGGCAGGGCCAGCGCCTCGGTCGCGCAGGGGAGATAGACCTTCGGCTGGAGTCCGCCGTGACTGTCCGCCTCGAGTTCCAGCAGGCCGCGAGCCTCGGAGACGGCGGCGCGAAGCCAGCCGAGCCCCAGCAGGTCAGGGGGCATGCGGCCCTCTGGATCCTCGGGCCGGACCCGGAGCAGGCCCCAGGCCCGACCGCCGAGATCCACCGGATCGATCGTGAGACGGAGGCCGCCCTTCCTGCGTTCCGCGGCATGGAGCAGGAGCAGGGTCACCATCCTCTTGAGAACGTCCGGTCCCACGGAGAGGGGCATTGCCTGGACATGGACGGACAGCGGGGTTCCACCCGGCAGCAGGCTCCTGAGGTGCGGTTCGAGGTGGCCCATCGCCTCCACAGCGTCGAGGGGGGCCCCGGAGCGTTCGGAGGGCGTCTCGGGGCCCAGCCGGCGGGCGGCTTCCAGGATCCTCGCGGCCGCTTCCCGGGCCGGTCCTGTCGTGGCTCCGGCGAGCGCCTGCTCGGCCGAGGGGAGTAGGGTGGCGATGGCATTGAGGGTCTGGCGCTGGGCCTCCTCTCCCCCAAGGGACCGCCGCGAGCCGCCCTCCGAGCGGAGGGCCAGCGCGCCCACCGCCGGATCCGAGATCCAGACCAGGGCCATCCCCCGGTCGAAGGCGGTGGTTTCGATCCGAACCTCGCGAAAGGCCCCGTCCTCGCTCACCTGGGTGGCCAGGGCCGAGCCCCGGCCCTGCTGGAGGAGCTGAGTGCGGAGGGCCTCCCACACCGGGGCTTCCCCGCCCTGGAAGAGGGCGTCCATGGCGTACCCCCGCAGCCGGTGCCGAGGAAGGCCGACCAGGCGGCTGAAGGGACCATTGGACTCCAGCACCCGGCCCTTCTCGTCCACCAGCCACTGGGCCTGCCGGGGCTCCAGCCCGAAGGCGAGCCCCGGGGCCTCGGAGGACCGGCTCTGATCCAGGAGCGCGAGCGCCGTGCGGAATCCCTGGCCGCGGCCCTCCACCCAGGCGCCCTGGCTCCTGAGCCACCGCAACTGCTGGACCGCCACGAGCCCGAGGAGGAGACCGCCAAGCAGGGCCGCGGGCCAGGGAAGCCGTGGCGTGTCCGGCGGGAGGAACGCCTGGGCCAGGGTGCCGAGTCCCATGGCCCCGGCCCCCACGATGGGCATGCGCAGTTCCAGCAGACGCCCCCGCGCCCAGCGGTGGGCGAGGTCGGACAGGAGCAGCCAGAGGAGGGCCTCCAGCACCGCCCCTGCCCAGAAGCGCGGGATGGTGCGCCAGGGCAGGCCGAGTTGCAGGAGGAGGAGGATCTCGAAGAGGCTGGCTCCGCCCACACCCACGCCGAGGCGACGCAGCCCCTGGACGCCCTCCCGCTGGGCCTGGAGGAAGAGGGTGAACCCGAAGAGGGCGGCGCCGAGCAGGGCTGTCGGAACGGGATGTCCCGTGAGGCTGGGCCAAGGCAGGGCCAGGACCGCAAGGATCCCTCCGAGAAAGTAGCCGTAGCTGAGGCCCACCCGGCCTTTCCGCCGGAAGATCCAGAAGCCTACCCAGGGAGGCAGGGGCAGCAGCAGGGCGGCGATCAGGTCCGCGGAGCCCATGGAGGATCCTCCCGTGTGGTGCGTTCCATGAGCATGGCAGGCCAGATCCCCCGCACGGCGTTCACGCACCAGAGCCGTCCGGAGGCGAGGGAGGGCACTGGCATGGCCTCCCAACGGATCTGCAGGCCCCTGGCCTCGGCCCAGGACGGCAGATCCAGATCCTCCCCCAGGCTGGCCACACGTCCCGCCGTGGGCGCCAGGAGCAGTGCGTCACTCCGCTCCAGGGCGAGGGAGGCGATGGCCGTCTCGGCCACGGTCCCGTCGGGCCAGAACAGCAAGGCGTCGTCGGCGCCATGGGTCCGGGCCTCCCGGACGACCGGCTGCCGCCAGGGACCGGTAAGGCCCTTGTGCCGGGCCAGGGGGCTGCCGCGGAGGTCCCCGAGGGGATGAGGCAGGGGAAGCAGACGGTAGGGATCCGGGGTCACCGGCCGGGATTCGAACCGGGCGGTCAACAGGCCTGCGGCGGGATCCAGCCCCAGACGGAGCGCCCCCTCCGGTCGCGCCTGGGCCGCAACCCAGGCCTCCAGGGCGGAGCCCAGATCCCGGAGCCACAGGACCGGCTCTCCCAGGGCCTCGGCGCCGCGCACCAGCCGCTCCAGGTGGGCCGCGAGGTGACGGGGAAGGCCTCCTTCCACCCGCAGAGCGGTCCGGGGACCCTCCCCCGAGGGCACCGGAAGATCCTCAGGCCACCCGGAGGCACCTGGACCGAAGACGGCTTCCATCCTCAGGTCCCGGCGCGGACCACTTCCGCGTGCCAGGGCCGGCCCGTGGCCATGCCGGCAAGGCGGATCGCCAGGGCCGCGGCCTCGAGGAAGTTGGCGGGATTCGCGATCCAACGTCCCGCCTTGTCGAAGGCCGTACCATGGTCGGGGCTGGTGCGGATGAAGGGGAGGCCCAGGGTCAGGTTCACGGCGCGCTCCGGCTCCAGCACCTTCACGGGGATGAGCCCCTGGTCATGGTACAGCGCGACGATCAGGTCGAACTCCCCCTGGACCGCGCGGTGGAAGAGGCTGTCGGAAGGAAGGGGGCCGAAGAACTGCGGTGCATGGCGATGGGGCTTGTGGATGCCCGCTCCGGTGGTCACGACTTCCACTCCCGGCGTGGCCATCTCCACGGCATGAAGGCTCGAATCCTCGTGGAATGCCTTCCGGCTGCCATCCACAGCGGGGCCGGGGAAGAGGGACGGCACCTCGGCGAACGGGCCCTGCGCCTCCCGTCCAAACGCCATGAACGCAGCCTCCGCCAGCACCAGTGCCTCGCGGAGGAGGGTCTCCTCCTCCCCGAAGGCGCCGTTCTCGCCCGCATGGGGATTGAGAGCGCAGAGGGCCACGCGGAGATCCCGCTTGCCCGTGAGCTGGATGAACCGGTGCGCGGCGAAGATGAGGGTTTCGGCCACGGCCTCGGCATCGAGATTCTCGACCACGGAGCGGAGGCTCTGGTGGACGGTGTGGAGTACCACGGAAAGGCTGGGGCTCACGAAGGCCATGCGGGTCATGGGGGAGCCGGACAGGTCCTGGAGGAACTCCGTGTGGCCAGGGAGGTCGTGGCCCGCAAGGTGGGCTGCCGCCTTGGCCATGGGCAGCGTGACGAGGGCATCCACCTCCCCGGCGAGGGCCAGTAGCGCGGCCTGGCGGATGGCCTCGACCGTCGCGGATCCCGAGGGCGCGGATCCCACACCGAGCCGAAGGTCGGCGGCGACGATCCCGGGGGTCGGATCCAGCCATAGCGCCTGCCCGGGAAGGGCTGAGGGGACTCCGATGGATCGGGTCTCCAGGCCGAAGGCGGGGTCAGTCCAGCCCGAAGGCGGGGGGAAGGGCGGGTCGGTCCATCGCCAGTCCACGGTCTTCCCGGGGGTGTCCAGGAGCAGATCGAGCCCGGATCGAGGCCCGACCACCACCACTTCCGCCCAGTCCGCAAGCGTGCCCAGGGAGCGCAACAGCAGTTCCGGACCGATCCCGCACGGATCGCCCAGAGAGATGGCGATGCGGGGCCGTCGGCTCACGGGCGCTTCCTGGAAGGCGGCCACCACCCCTCCGTCAGTCGTAGACGGGGATCTCCACCTCGGCTGCGGGGATCTCCTCCTTCTTGGAGGCCCGGGTGCGGCGGATCCGCGGTTCCTCGTCCTGCTTGTAGATGTATTTGATGTTGTGCTTGGGGACCAGGACGTTCGGTTCCTTCAATCGGTTGATCTTCAGGCAGTGCTTGTCGTACCACTCGATGACTCCGCGCACCTTCTCGTCGTCCTGGAGGACGATCACCATGGGGGTCTTGGACTGCATCTGCTTGAGGTAGTAGAAGCTCTCGGCGTTCGTCTGTTCAGGCGGCGCGATCCGCCGGCGGGGGCTTCCCGGCCCTTGGGGCGCGGTGGCCGCGGCAGGATTCGTGGCGGGGTTGGGTTCACCTCCCGCCGTGATCGGGGGTGGGGCGGGCGTCAGGCCCTCCCCCCCGGCCGCCTTGGCGGGGATGCCCAGCTTGTCCTTGAGCTCAGAGAGGTTCGGACGGATGAGCTTGCGATTCATGAAGGATCCTGCGGCGGCGGGGAGCCATGGAAGCGTGTCAAAGGATCGGTCCGGTGGGCCATCCCCTCGAACTGGACAGGTCCTGCCTCTGGGCAGATCGCTGTGCGATGTCGGAGGGGAAGACTCACTGTGGCAGGAGCCACACAGACCCTGCAAGGGTGATTGCCTCAGATTGGATGCGCGAAAGCTGACCGAAGTTTAGCCCTTTCCTTCCCCACGCGCCACCGGTGGGATGGAAGAGAAAACCGGCAGGATGATCTGGACGGAGGTCCCCTTCCCGGGCTGACTCTGGACGCGCACCTGCCACCCCATGTCCTGGGTCAGCTTGTAGACCAGGCTCATGCCAAGCCCTGTGCCTTCCTCGAATCCCCCGGCGAAGGGGACGAAGAGCCTGCCCAGCTGTTCCTGATCCATCCCGCACCCGTTGTCCTCGACCTGGATCCACAGGTGGCCGTCCTCCTCCCAGGCGCCCAGGCCCACCTGGGGCGAGGGGATGTGACGCACGGCCTTGCGCGCATTGCTCAGCAGGTTCATGAGGATGCGGTGGACCTGCAGGGGATCGGCCTCGAAGGTGTGGTCGGGGATCGGCGGCAGGGCAAGGGGGATCCCCTGAGTCCTGGGATCCATCTCCCAGCTGCCCCGCGCCTCCTCCAGGACCTTCGGAAGCGACAGCACCTGGGGTGTGGTCTGCCCGGGACGGGCGAAATCCAGGAAGTCCGTGACGATGCCGTTCACCCGCTCGGTCTCACGTTCAAGGATTCCGAGTACCCGGTCCTTCATGTCATGACCAGGGCCAGAGGTCTGCAGCAGTTGGACGCACCCGCTGATGGAGGCCAGCGGGTTGCGCAGCTCGTGGGCCAGTCCGGCGGCCAGCTGGCCCATGGTGGCCAGGCGCTCGCTGATCCGGGTACGCTCTGCGAGGGCCTTCAGTTCGGTGAGGTCCTGGAAAAGCAGGAGATGCCCGGTGACCCGGCCATCGGCTGCGCGGAGGGAGGCCAGGTGGCCTCCGAGGATCCGGACGCCCCGGTCCGGGGTGGGGAGGGTGAGTTCGAACCGGTGTTCCCGCCCGCGATGCACCGGGAGAGGCGTGCCCAGGGGCAGGATGTCCTGCACCCTCACGCCCGGTGACACAGGCCCTCCGAGGATCGCCTCGCCCGCCGGGTTGGCGGACGTGACGCGGTCCTCCAGGTCCAGGGTGATGAGGCCCGAGGACATGGATTCGACGACACGGAAGTGCAGGGCCGAAAGTTCATCGACCACCGCCTCCGAGGCAGTCAGATCCGTGGTGAGGCTCTCAAGGTTCCGGCGGATCAACACCACCACCAGAGTGGCGGCAAAGATCTGGACGGAGGCCAAGCCCAGCACGAAGGTCAGGCGACCGGCCTCCAGGTCAGCGTTGAGGCCCGATTCCCCGAAGGATGGCAGGATCCCGAGCACGAACCCCAGTACCACCAGGATGTGGGTCAGGGAGGAGAGGACACCCACCCACACGATCTCAACGGTACCCACGTAGAAGGCCGAGGCCAGCACGGGGAAGAGGTAGAGCGTGGAGAACCGCTCCTGGGTCACCCCCTGGTAGGCGACGACGAGGGAGACCAGGGCAAGATCCAGGGCCAGATTCCAGCGGATCCAGGGAAGGGCGGGGGTGGGGAACACCCGGTCCTGCTCCTTCAGTCCTCGTCCAGCCTCCCAGGCCGACTCGGCCAGCAGCAGCAGCAGAGTCAGGACATAGACTTCCTCCCCCGGCCCCCCGGCACGTCCCTCAAGGGGGAGAGCCAAGTGCAGCACCAGCAGGCCGAAGCTCGCGAAAAGTCGGAAGCTGAGGGGCAGGAAAGGCGGAGCCGAGCTTTCAGGGTCCGTCCGGCCGAGGGATCGCTGGAGCATATGGGGCTAGCATGCCCGAATCTGCCATCCTAAGGGACATGTCAGCTTCCGAAGTCCCCCACTCGCCTTCTCTGCGCGCCGCAGGCATGCGCCAGACTCCCCAGCGGGAGGGGATCCTTCATGTGCTGCGGGATTCGGACCGGCCCTTGACCGTGGAGGAGATCTGGGAGCGCATGCCCGAGCGGCGCTCCGGGCTGCCGACCATCTACCGGAACCTGGAGCGCTTCGTCCAGGAAGGCTGGGCCGAGAGCATCCTGGGGGCAGACCAGGTCATGCGCTTCGTCCGCTGCGACTCCAGGCACCACCATCACCACTTGCAGTGCGAGCGCTGCGGCCGCATGACGGAGGTTGACGCCTGCGGACTGGACACCTCCCTGGCCGAGATGGAGCGGATGTCGGGGTATCGCATCACGCGTCACCAGCTCATGCTCTTCGGGCTCTGTCCGACCTGTCGTGCCGAAAAAGACCGTTGACCGGTACCCCTGCCATTGCTAGGATCTAAGTCTCATGCGGGTGTAACTCAGTGGTAGAGTGCAACCTTGCCAAGGTTGAAGTCGTGGGTTCAAATCCCATCACCCGCTCCACCACCCGGGCCGCACTAGCGGCCCGGGTCGTTTCAGAAGCAGCACCAGCAAGGCGCCGTAGCCAAGTGGTAAGGCCGCAGACTGCAAATCTGCCATTCATCGGTTCGATTCCGATCGGCGCCTCCAATCCAAGCCCCCGCAAGGGGGCTTGCTTTCGCCGGTCGGGATCGAGGCTTCGGATATCGCGCAGGCAGGGGCAGGCCTTGCCCTCAGGATTCCAGTGATCATCGGGCCGATGGCTGGATGACGGGGCCGGTACAGGGGTACGCACCCGTGGACGAGCCATCCGGTTCAGGACGCTTTCGCGGCACCCCCATTCTGAAGGCTGTGGCCTGAGGAAGGGCCGCCCTTTCAGGATGGGCTATTGAACCTGAATGATCTCTGCGCTTGTTATGGCGGGTCCCGTGCTGACCAGTTTCCCTGTTGCCAGCACCTTGCCATTCGGAAGCAAGGTGGCCGTGTGGTAGATGCGCGTCGTTCCTAGACTGCCGGTGGGCGTCCAGTTCCCCGTCGCTGGGTCGTAGACTTCCGAGCTTGCGAGGACGCCCGAGGCATTGCCGCCTCCAGTTACGAGTACTTTCCCGTTCGGAAGCAGGGTCGCGGTGTGGACGCTGCGCGCCACGCCCAAGTCCCCGGTGGAGGTCCAGGTGCCGGCTGCAGGATCGTAGATCTGGGCGCTGGCGAGATGTGCGCCGCTGTAACCGCCCACCACCAGCACCTTTCCATTAGGAAGCAATGTGGCCGAATGGTCGTCCCGAGGCGCCCCAATGCTTGCCGTGGGAGTCCAAACGCCGGTGGACGGGTCATAGATCTCGGTGCTGGCCCCTACCACAAGCACGTTCCCGTTCGGGAGCAGGGTGGCGGTGTGACAGACCTCAGCCGTTCCCAGGTTCCCGGTCGCCGTCCACGCCCCCGTGGCGGGGTCATAGATCTCGGCACTTATCAGATAGCCGGCGACGCCGCTGCCCCCCGCCACAAGCACCTTGCCATCCGCGAGGAGGGTCGCTGTGTGGAACATCCGTGCCGTGTTGAGGCTGCCCGTGGCAGTCCACAGACCTGTCGAAGGATCATAGATCTCCGCACTCGTGAGGCCCGAAGGCTCGGTGCCGCCCCCCGCCACGAGCACGGTCCCATTCTTCAGCAGGGTGGCAGTGTGATACCCGCGACCCGTTCCCATGCTTCCGGTGGCCGTCCAGGTCCCGGCGGCGGGATCATAGATCTCTGCGCTTGTGAGGTTGATGGAGGAGCCGTAGCCACCGGCCACGAGCACCTTGCCGTTCGGCAGCATCGTCGCGGTGTGGCAGCCGCGGCCAGTTCCCATGCTTGCCGTGTAGGTCCAGGTGCCCGGCGGTGTCGGGGCAGGGAGCTTCGATTCGGCTGTGGCGGCGCCTCCTCCTCCGCAACCAATGACCATGACCAATGATGCGGCCAGGGAGACGAGGCAGGCGCGGACCCGAATCACAGGTTCCTCCGTGAGAATGCAAGGGCGATTAGGTTTGGAAAGACAACCGGACCTATGTGTCCAAATCTAATCCCCTGGGGCGCGCTAACAAGATTACAGATCTGATTTTAAATCGTTATTTTACAATCATGTTGCAAACGTGTATTTGCAAGTTGATCTAAACAAATATTTTGGTTGTTTAGCTATAGACGACATAAACATAAAAAATAAACCCCACCTGGCTTCCATCGTTCACCGTTCACGTCCAAGCGGCGCCCCCCCCCGAGGCCGAATCCGGGAATGGTCCTGCGTGCAGGTTTGACGCGCCCAGGCGAATTCTGGCGGTCAGGAACCGCCGCTGAAACGTTCCGGCATCTGGGCAGCCACCACTTCGCCTCGGGCCGTGAGGATGCCGCCGGAGGAGACCGTGGCCTCGATGACCACCCGTCGGCCCTGGATTGTCTTCACCCGGCCTCGGATCTCCATTTCGGCGTCGATGGGGGTGGGCCGGAGGTAGTCTACGTGCAGCGAGGCTGTCACGAACCGGAAGGCGGGCAGGCTGTCCATGGGGCGCCCCTCCAGCCGGTACATGGCGGCCGCGGCGGTGCCGGTGCCATGGCAATCCACCAGTGACGCGATCAGCCCCCCGTAGACGAATCCGGGAATCGCCATGTGCTCGGGACGCGGCCGGAAGCGGGTCACCGACTCGTCGCCTTCCCAATGGGTCCGGATCCGCAGCCCGCGCTCGTTCAGGCGGCCGCATCCGTAGCATTGGGCGACGCTCTCGGGATAGAAGTCCTGAAAGGCTGGGTCCGGCATGGTGGCTCCGGGAGGACGGGAGTTCACGGGTTCAGGGGATCCTCCGGCCGGCGGCGGCTCCCAGGATCACCCCGAGGACCACGGACCACAGGGCCGCCAATCCGATCTGGAAGTCCACGGCCAGGCTGAAGGTCAAGGTGTGAGCGGGAATCCAGAACCAGAGGAGGGTCCACAGCGCCGGTTCCATGCCATCGAAGCCGCGCCGGCGGAGGATCAGGTTGTCCTCCAGGCGATGGAACAGCATCATCTGGGGCCCGAAGAACAGGTTCGTCAGCGAGGACAAGGCGAAGGCCAGGCCGACACCCGAGCCCAGGAAGGCCGGGAGCAGGTGGTGGTCGAGCAGGGCCTGCGTGAAACCCCGCATGCCCACGAAACCGGCCTTGATGACAAGCCCCAGCAGGGCCCAGGCGAGCGCCTTGGCCACGAGCTCGAGGGGGGTGCAGGGAAGGGTGGGGCGGCGTGCCTTGAGGCCCACGGCGAGAAGCTCGCCCAGGGTGCCCAGGAGGCCGAACTGCAGGGCGGCGGAGAGCAGGGGGTGGGCCTGGACCCAGAGGCGGTAGGTGAGCATGGTCCGAAGCCTAGCGCGGACCCTGCGCGGCGCGGATCACAGGTGGAGTCCGTCAGGGGTGGGAGTCGATCCAGCCGCCGCCCAGCACCTCATCCTCCCGGTAGAAGACCACCGCCTGGCCGGGTGCCAGCGCGCGCTGAAGTTCGGCGAAGGCGACTTTCATCCGCCCATCCGGTAGCGGGATGACCAGGGCATCGGCCTCGGGGCTGCGACTCCGGACCTTGGCCCCGCATGCCAGCGGTCCGGAGGGAGCCGTTCCCACCCAGGTCAGTTCCCGGGCCACCAGATCCTGGCCCAGAAGATCCCTATCACCCCCGACCCAGACGGTGTTGCTCCGAGGCTCCAGGCGCACCACGTAGAGGGGATCCGGGAAGGCCACGCCGAGCCCCCGGCGCTGACCGATCGTGTAGCGCCAGAAGCCTCGGTGGTGCCCCAGGAGCCGGCCGTCCACATGACGGATGTCGCCCTCCCCCACGCCCGGATCCCGGCCCTCGGCCTCCAGGAAGCTGTCGTAGCGGTCCTGGGTGACGAAACAGATCTCCTGGCTCTCGGCCTTGTCGGCCAGGTGGAGTCCCAGTTCCGCGCCGAGGGCGCGCACTTCGGGCTTGGTGAACCCGGACAGGGGAAAGAGGGTCCGGGCCAGGGTGGATTGGGTGTGGTGGAAGAGGAAGTAGCTCTGGTCCTTGGCACGATCCTCGGCCTTCCGAAGGTGCCAGCCGGTCGGGTCCCAGGTGATGGTCGCATAGTGCCCCGTGGCCACGAACGGGGCCCCCAGCTCCTCGGCTCGCTCCACCAATGCGGCAAACTTGAGGTGTTGGTTGCAACGAATGCAAGGACTAGGTGTTTCGCCATCCAGGTAGCCCTGAATGAAGCCCTCGATGACCGTCGCCCGAAAGCGGGTCTCGAAATCCATCACATAATGCGGGAAGCCGAGCTCGAAGGCCACTCGACGCGCATCCTGGAAATCATCCAGGGTGCAACACTTCCCATCGGAATCTCCGGTGGTCTTCTTGTCGAACAACTGCATGGAGAGACCCACGACCTCGTAGCCGCCACGATGAAGAAGGGCAGCCATCACCGAACTGTCCACCCCGCCCGACATGGCGGCGAGAATGCGGTCCCCGGCCCGAAGGGTGGGATGGGCCGCGAGGGAGGCCAGGGCCCGATCGAGGAGCGGGCTGGTCAAGGGAGAGGTTCCTGGTCATGACGGGGGTGACCCGCCTTCAGGGCAAGGGCAGGGGAGGTTCCGGCGGGAAGGGGGGGACGGGCGGCGACCATGGCTCCAGGATACGGCAACCCGCCGCACCCTGAATTCAGGTCCGGAGATGCCGGAGGCGGAACAGAGAGACGCTCAACAGCAGCAGCAGCGGAGCCAGGACCCCCCAGGTGGCCGGGATCTCCGAGGCCCGGGCAGCACCCCCGAAGAGTGCCTGGAGTCCAAGGAACAGGAGGCCAGCCACCAGCCCGGCGCCCAGGGCTTGCCCTCGCCCCTGACGGGGGCCGGGAAAGGCATAGGAGAGCATGGCGAGCACCAGGCATGGCCCCGCCAGCCAACCCAGGAGCCGGCTCCAGAGCATGTAGGCTCGTTCCGGATCAGGGGCCCACCGCTGCCAATGGGCCAGGTCGTAGGTGGAGGCCTCCTCGGCGGAGGGTGTGTCCCGCAGGGAGCGCTCCGGGAAGAGTCGCTCGGGCGGAGGTCCCTGGACCATGTGCAGTCCTCCCCAGGCGAGGGCCTGGGAGTAGCCGTCACCCATTCGCCAGCTCAGGAGGAGCGGGGCCTCGCCGGGAGCCTTCAAGGGGAAACCCCATCGCTGGTCCCCCTGGAGATTCCAGAGCACGCCGGTTGAGCCCAGGTAGAGCCATGGGCGGGAGGTCGAGGCCACTGGCGATCGCTTGAGGATCTGCCGGTAATACCTGTTGGCATGGCCCATGGCCAACGGCGCAATCCAGATCTGGAGAACCAGGGTGAAGGCCGTGACGCCAGCCCATGCGAACCGACTGCTCCAGAGCCACCGGAGAAGGCTGACTCCCCCCGCCCGAAGGGCCAGCCATTCCCGGCTGAGGGCGGCCTCGGACAGGGCCAGGAGGGATCCCAGGAGGAAGGCCATCGGGAGCGCAATCGACAGGAACGGAGGAAGATTCCATGTCCAATACTTAATAAAAACAATGAAATGGATCTTGTTCTTGGACAAGTCTCCAGCCAGGCTCGCGTACTCGATCAGGAAATTGAGCAGCAGCAGCGTACCCAGGGCCGAGGCCCAGTTCCGCCACCAGGACAGGGTGGACCAGTGCCGGAGGATGCCATGCTGGGTGCCCTTGCCGTGCAGCCAATGTTTCATACGTGCCTGGGTGGCCTGGGTCCGCTCGAGGAGAGGTCCGACCCACTGGCGGAGTGGCGCCAGCCAGGGCTTCAACCGGCGGCCCAAGCGACTGGGATGGTGGGGCCGGAGGCGCTGGCTCAGGAGGAACCATCCCCAGACAAGGAAGGGGAAGGGGAGCAGGAGAAGCGGGAGGACCGTTTTAAACTTTTCACCTATCCACATGTTTTCAATGTATTTCATGTTGAGATAGTAGAACATGATCATGCCCATGCTCCGGAGGATCGCCCCACCCTTGTAGAAGCGTGGGTGACCGAAGCCCAAGCCGATGCCCAGGAGCAGCAGGGCTGCGGAGGCGATGGGCAGGGTAATCCGTCGACAGATCTCCATGGCCGACTGGATCCGCAGGTTTCTCCAGGCCGCCGGGTCCTGTCCGGTGGCGAGAGGAGCCCTGCTCAATCGGAGCAGGGTGCGCGTGCCCTCCTGTCGGAGGGGCGTGGGCGTCATGAGACGCGTGGCGGAGGGCAGGGTGAACCGGAAAATCTGCTGCTCCTGGTGGAGGTGGATCACGCTTCCTGGTGCCGCGCTACCTTGGGGAGGCGGCTGGTAGAGGGCTCCGTTCAAACCGTCGAGCCTGAGCTGGAGTTCGGAGGACCCGTCCGCCTTGGCTTCAATGGCATAGCCCATGGAGGAGGCCGTCAGGTGCTGCACGCCTTGGGGGGTGGACTCCATGATGTGGACCTGGCCTTCAGGAGAAACCCAGAAAGCCGAATCGGGCGAGCCGGGGGGAAACCACGGCGGACCGCCCGGGCGGAGGAACCGGGACTTGGCCTCCTCGGCCATCCGGGCCTTGAAGGATTGCTGAATGTGGCTGGCCGCCGGGACCAGGACATGGGCATTCACCGTCGCAAGGACCAGAAGGATCGAAGCCAGGATGACCCACGGCTGCACCCAGGTCTTCCGGCCGGCCCCCAGACCCTGGGCCGCCACCAACTCGGAACCCTCCATCATCTGCTGCGTTCCAAGGAGCCCGCCGAGCACCGCGGCCATGGGAAGGACCATGCCCAGGATCTCGGGGAGCGAGGTCAGCAGGAGTGGGACCAGCCAGCGCATGGGCGCGCCCTGGGTGAATATCTCCTTGGAGATCGCCACCACTTCGTTGGCCAGCAGGAGCGCCCCGTAGAAGACGAGCGCTCCCAGCAGGGGCACGGTCCAGCGGCGGAGGATGTAGCGGGTCAGAACAGAGGGCATCGCATGGCCTAATTTAGCTTTCGATAATGTATATTATGTAACCTTAAATCCCAACCAGAACGACCCTGAAACTCACTACAACACCTTTGCCACCAACAGATCATGGATGTGGAGAAGGCCACAGGACCGCCCGTTCCGCTCGACCATCAGGAAGGTGATCTTCCGGGACTCCATCTCGCCGGCGGCCTCGATGGCCAGGGCATCCGCCGGAATGAGGACCGGGTTCCTGGACATGACCTGGTCGGCCCGGAGGGTGAGCGGATTCCGCCCCTCCCGCTCGGCGGCCTCCAGGCCCCGGCGCACGTCCCCGTCAGTGATGACCCCCAGGAGGCGGTCCCCCTCCATCACGCTGGTCATGCCAAGACGTCCGCGGGTCATGGCGCCCAGGAACGTCATGAAGGGGGCATCGGCTCCGACCTTTGGCCAGTCGCTGTGCATCAAGGCGCTTACTTTCAAAAGCTTGGCGCCCAGACTTCCAGCGGGGTGATTCAGTGCGAAGTTCTCCCGGGTGAAGCCCCTGCGGTCCATGAGGCTGGCGGCCAGGAGATCACCCCACACGAGTTGGAGGGTGGTGCTGGCCATGGGGGCTAGGTCCAGAGGGCAGCCTTCGCCCTGGGGAAGGCGGTAGAGGAATCGCCACCCTGCGGCCTGCCCCAGGCTGCTCTCCGCCCGGGCCGTGATGGCAGCCAGGGGGATGCCCAGGCGCAGGAGGCTGGGAAGAAGCCGGACGACCTCTTCTGTCTCTCCGCTGTTGGACAGGGCGAGGATCGAGTCGGCCTCGGTGACCATGCCCAGGTCCCCATGCAGGGCCTCGGCGGGATGCATGTACAGGCTGGGGCACCCGGTGGAGGCCAGGGTAGCCGCGACCTTCTGGGCCACGAGCCCGGATTTCCCCATGCCGGTGAGGACGACCCGGCCGCTCCGGCCCAGAACCATGGCGCACCAGGTGTCCACCGCCTCCCGGTCCCAGCCAGAATGGAGGTCGGCCAAGGCGCTGCGGGCGGCCTCCAGGACGGCCTGCGGGGCTGCTGAGGCCTGGTTCTCATCCTTCACGGTGCCGACTCCGATGGGGTTTGCATTCAGGGAATCATGCTACCAGCCATCCTTCCGCTCTTCCCCCTGCCCCAGGTCGTGCTCTTCCCGCACACCTTCGTGCCTCTGCATATCTTCGAACCCCGCTATCAGGACATGACCGTCCAGGTGCTCAATTCGCACCACCACTTGGTCCTGGTCCTCATGCGGGAGAGCGCCGGCATGGGCCCGCTCGGGGAGACGGCCTCGACCTTCGAGGTGGGTTGCCTCGCCGAGGTGGTGCGGGCCGAGCCTCTCACCGGGGGACGGTGGAACCTCCTGGTCCAGGGCAAGGAATCGGTGCGGATCCTGGAGGAGGTGCCCGGGATGGCCTTCCGGCAGGCCCGGACGGAGCCCCTGCCCTTCGATGCCACCCTGCTCTGGCCCGGCCCCCATCGCCGCCGGCTCATGGAAGCGCTGCACGTCCATGCCAAGGCCGAGGGCATCGAGGAGCAGCTGAAGGAGCTGCTGGATCTGCCCCTCGAAGACGAGGCCCGCCTCAACACCCTGGCGATGGCCCTGGACTTCGAGCCCACCGAGCGGCAGTTCCTCCTGGAATCCCGGGATCTCCCTACCCTGGCCGACCGCATGCTCCAGCTCCTGGAGTTCGCAGGGAACGGCCGTGACCTGCGCGGGCTGTGATCCAGCTGCCGAGGCCGGCTTTGCTACACTGCCCCTGGCCCTGTAGCTCAGCGGTCAGAGCTGGCGGCTCATAACCGCTTGGTCGTGGGTTCGAACCCCACCGGGGCCACCATTCGCCAGGATTGGCGAATCGGACGGAATCGCCGCAGGCGATGGCCGCCCGCAGGGCGAGGGCACAGGAGGTGCCCTCGTCACGACGGGAGCCACCCCCCACCTCTTGACTGCGCGCCAGACGCCAGATCTCCCCTGGGTCCAGCCTCTACACGATCCACTTCCGCAATTCGCCCTCGGCGAAGAGCAGGTGGGAGAGCATGGCCGCCGAGGCCGCCTCGGGGGAGCGGGCCCGGATGGCATCGAGGATCTCGGTGTGCTGGTCGATGATTTTCTGGGCGTTCTCCTCGCCGCTCTGGTACAGCTGGCGACGGGCCACGGAATTGGCCTTGGCGAACTCCTCGGACACGGTCTTGAAGAGCTTGGTGAGAAGGCTGTTGTGGGTGGCCTCGGCCACGGCGTAGTGGAAGGCGGCGTCGAACTCCTCGCCCCGCGCCGGGTCTTGCACGTTCAGCCGCTCACGCATGTTCTCCAGCATCGCCTCGATCTGGTCCAGCTCCTCCTCGGTGGCCCTCTGGGCGGCCATGCCCGCGGTGGCGGTCTCGAAGATCCGCCGCATCTCGAACATGTCGAGGAGAGAACTGCGTTCCACCGCCAGGAACATCGCCAGGGGCCGGATGATGTCGTCGGTTTCCGTATCCCGGATGAAGGTGCCCTCCCCAGGACGGATGTCGATGATTCCCAGCATCTCCAGGGTGCGGATCGCCTCGCGGACCGAGGCCCTGCTGACCTGGAACTGTTCGGCCATGTCCCGCTCGGCGAGCAGCTTGTCGCCAGGCTTCAGCTTCCCCTCCGTGAGGAGCCGCTTGATCTGCTCCACGATCTCCTCGTAGAGCCGCTTGGTCTTGATGGGTGTGAATTCCATGGCTCACATTCTAATTGATGTAAAAAATGATGATGGGCAGTTGTGATCAAATCCCCATGCCGTTCAGTGGTCTGACCACCAGGCCTATTGTAACCTCCCCCCAGGATCTTTTCTAAAACCCCCCTTCATCCCTTGACCTCATCCGGAGGCTTCATGACTCCCTGGTCCCAGATCTATTCCCCCGTCATGGGGAATATTTTCCTCTCAGCCCTGGTGGCGGCATTACCCGTCATTGTCCTGCTGGGGCTCCTGGCCTTCTTCCATGTGAAGGCCCATGTGTCGGCCCTCCTGGGCCTGCTGACGGCGCTCGCGGTGGCCATGCTCGTCTTCCATATGCCCCCCAGCCTGGCTGGGATGGCTGCGGTATTCGGTGCCTTCTATGGCTTGCTGCCCATCGGGTGGATCGTGCTCAACGCCATCTTCATCTATGACATCACCGTGAAGTCGGGGGATTTCGAGGTCCTCAAGCACACCATCGCAGGGCTCGCCTCGGACCGGCGCGTCCAGGCTCTGCTGATTGCCTTCAGCTTCGGGGCCTTCATCGAGGGCGCCGCGGGCTTCGGCACCCCGGTGGCCATCTCGGCGGCCATGCTCATCGGCTTGGGATTCCGTCCCCTCCAGGCGGCGGGACTCGCCCTGATCGGCAACACCGCCCCGGTGGCCTACGGGGCGCTCGGCACCCCCATCATCGTGCTGGCGGCCGTGACCGGGCTGCCCCTGGAGACCCTCAGCGCTGCCGTCGGCCGCATCCTGCCGGTCTTCTCCCTCATCGTCCCCTTCTGGATCATCTGGGTCATGGCGGGACGCAAGGCGATGCTGGAAGTCTGGCCCGCCTGCCTCACGGCCGGGGCCTCCTTCGCCATCACCCAGTTCCTGGTGAGCAACTATCACGGTCCCTGGCTGGTGGACATCGCCGGATCCATCATCTCCATGCTCTCGCTCGTCGTGCTCCTGAAGGTCTGGCAGCCCAAATCCACTTGGCGCTATGAGCACGAACGGGACGAGGCCATCGAAACGACGCCCGATCACAGCCGCGGGAAGGCCATGAAGGCCTGGATGCCTTGGGTCCTGCTCTCGATCTTCGTGTTCGCCTGGGGAACCCCCCACGTCCGGGACATCCTCAATGGCGGCACCAAGGCCAAGCCGAATGTCCTGTACGGCATCTCCAAGGTTGACGTGCCCGTGCCCCTGCTCGACAAGGCCGTGCTGCGAATGCCCCCGGTCGTCACCAAGCCCACCCCCGAGCCCGCTGTCTACAGCATCAACTGGCTGTCCGCCACGGGGACCAGCCTGCTCTTCGCCGGCATCCTCAGCGGCCTGCTGATGGGCTTCGGCCTTCTGGACATCACCAGGATCTTCTTCAACACCCTGAAGCGCGTCCGCATTTCCCTGCTGACGATCATGGCCATGCTGGCCCTGGGCTTCACCACCAAGTCCGCGGGCCTGGACGCCACCATGGGCCTGGCCTTCGCAGCCACGGGCGCCTTGTTCCCGTTCTTCTCCGCGATGCTGGGCTGGCTGGGGGTGGCCCTGACCGGCAGCGACACCTCCTCGAACGTGCTCTTCGGAGGCCTGCAGAAGGTGACGGCCCAGCAGTTGGGCCTGAATCCGGTCCTGACCGCCGCGGCGAACTCGGCCGGCGGTGTCATGGGCAAGATGATTGATGCCCAGAGCATCGTGGTGGCCTCCGTGGCCACCGAGCAGCAGGGGGAGGAGGGCAGGATCCTGCGCTTCGTCTTCCTGCACAGCCTCACCCTGGCGGCCCTGGTGGGCGTGGTGATCTTCCTCTACGCGAAGGTCCTGCCGGCCTCCTGGATTCCCGCGCCTCCCGCCCCGGCCCCGGTCGCGGCCCCGGTCGCGGCCCCAGCCCCCGCGCCCCAGGCCCTCGTCCCCGTTCCTCCCGCTCCGGCCAAGTAGTTCGGGGCGGTCGATCCATCGAGAGAACCCGTCATCCCGCCGACGCCTCCTGGTCGGCGGGATGATGTCGCCAGTCCCCCCGGTCGGGGTGGAGGATGTTTCAAATGATCAGCACCACAGTCGCTTCCCTTCGGGATGCCCTTGCCGCCATCGTCGGTCCCGACCGGGTCCTCGACCGGCCCGTCGATCTCATCGCCTTCGCGTCGGACGCCAGCTTCTACCGGCTGATCCCCAAGGCCGTCGTCTTCGCGGGAAGTGTGGACGAGGTCCGCGCGCTCTTCGCCCTGAGCCGGGCGCGGCGGGTCCCCATGACCTTCCGCGCCGCCGGCACCAGCCTGTCGGGCCAGGCGGTCACGGACGGCATCCTGGTGGAGGTGGCCCGCCACTGGCGCGGCATCCAGGTGCTCGACCGCGGGGCCCGGGTGAAGGTCCAGCCCGGCGTCATCGGCGCCCACGTGAACCACGCCCTGCGGCCCTTCCGGGCCAAGATGGGACCCGATCCGGCGTCCATCAATACCTGCACCGTGGGCGGCATCCTCTCCAACAACTCCAGCGGCATGTGCTGCGGTGTGGTCCAGAATGCGTACCACACCCTGGAATCGCTCACCTTCGTGCTGCCCTCCGGCACAGCGATCGACACGGCGGCCCCCGACGCGGACGAGGCCTTCCGGCGGGCGGAACCGGCCCTGGCCGAGGGCCTGCTGCGGCTCAAGGCCGAGATCGAGGCCAACCGTCCGCTGGCGGAGCGCATCCGGGCCAAGTACCGGATGAAGAACACCACGGGCTACTCCCTGAACGCCTTCATCGATTTCCAGCGGCCGGTGGACATCTTCCGGAACCTGCTGGTGGGTTCCGAGGGCACCCTGGCCTTCATCGCCGAGGCCGTGCTGAAGTCCGTGCCGGACCTGCCGGTGAAGGTGACGGGCTTCCTGATCTTCCCCGATCTCCATGCGGCCTGCGCCGCCATCGTGCCCCTGCGGGACGCGGGCGCGGCGGCCCTGGAGCTGCTGGACCGGGCCTCGCTCCGCTCCGTGGAGGACCAGGCCGGCGTCCCGACCGGCATCAAGGCCCTGCCCGAAGGCGCCGCCGCCCTCCTGGTGGAGTTCCAGGGTGCCGACGAGGGGGCCCGGGCCGACCTGGAGCGCGCCGCCCTCGCCGCGGCCGCCGGGCTCAAGCTGCTGGAGCCCGCCCGCTTCACCCACGATCCCGTGGAGCAGGCCCTCCTGTGGAAGATCCGCTCCGGCACCTTCCCCTCCGTGGGCGCGGTGCGGAAGCGCGGTACCACCGTGCTCATCGAAGATGTGGCCTTTCCCGTGGAGCACCTCGCGGACGCCGCCGTGGACCTCACGCGGCTCTTCGCCAGGCACCGCTACGACGAGGCCATCCTCTTCGGCCACGCCAAGGACGGCAACCTGCACTTCGTCATCACCCAGTCCTTCAGCGATCCGAAGGAGGTGGACCGCTACGCCGCCCTCATCGACGACGTGGTGGAACTGGTGGTGAAGAAGTACGACGGGGCCCTCAAGGCCGAGCATGGCACCGGCCGCAACATGGCGCCCTTCGTGGAAGCCGAGTGGGGCCCCGAGGCCAAGGCCGTCATGGAGCGCCTCAAGCTGCTGGTGGACCCCCAGCGCCTGCTGAACCCCGGCGTGATCCTCAACGCCGATCCCCACTGCCACCTGGCGGACCTGAAGCCCATGCCCGGCGTGGAGGAGGAGGTCGACAAGTGCATCGAGTGCGGGTACTGCGAGCCCAAGTGCCCCAGCCGCGAACTGACGCTCACGCCCCGGCAGCGCATCGTGGTGCGACGGGAGATGGCGCGGCTGGAGGCGGGGCGCGAGAACCCACTCCTGTTGGCATCCCTGCGGGAAGCCTTCCCCTACATGGGGGTGGAGACCTGCGCCGTGGACGGGCTCTGCGCCACCGCGTGCCCCGTGGGCATCGACACGGGCCAGCTCACCAAGCGGTTCCGCCGGGCCAGCCACAGCCGCCGCGCCCAGAGGATCGCCCTCTCCGTGGCCCGGAACTTCGCCACCGTGGAGCCGGCCATGCGCCTGGCCCTGCGCACGGGGCATGCCGTCCAGAGCCTCTTCGGGCCCCGGGCCATGCCCTTCGTCACCCGCGTCATGAAGGCCTTCGGCGCCTCCCACCAGTGGAGCCCGGAGATGCCGAAGCCCGCCAAGGCCCCCCTGCCCCGCACCGCCCCGGACGGGGCCCAGGCCATCTACTTTCCCGCCTGCATTTCCCGCATGATGGGGCACCTGCCGGGTGAGCCCGACGAGTTGAGCCTCGTGGAGGCCCTGGTGCGCGTGGCCGAGCGGGCCGGCGTTCCCGTCCACATCCCCCGGGATGTCGAAGGCACCTGCTGCGGCGTGCCCTTCAGCTCCAAGGGCTACGACGAGGCCCACCGCTACACCGTGAACCGCGCCATCGAGAAGTTCTGGGCCTGGAGCCGGGAGGGCGCCCTTCCCGTCGTCATGGACACCAGCCCCTGCACCCACGGCATGCTCACCAGCCGGGCCTACCTCACCCCGGAAAACCAGGCGCGGTTCGACCGGCTGAAGATCCTGGACAGCACCGCCTTCGCCCACGACGTCCTTCTTCCCCGGCTCCAGGTCACGCGGAAGCTGGGATCGGTGGTCCTCCACCCCGTCTGCTCCGTCACCAAGATGAACCTCCTGCCCAAGCTGGAGGGCGTGGCCCGGGCCTGCGCCGATTCCGTCACGGTGCCCCGGGACGCGGGCTGCTGCGGCTTCGCCGGCGACCGGGGCTTCACCCATCCCGAGCTGACGGCCTCGGCCACTCAGCACGAGGCCCGGGAGGTAAAGGCCGGTCACTTCGACGGCGCCTTCGCCAGCAGCCGCACCTGCGAGGTGGGCCTCACACGCTCGACGGGGGAGGTCTATCGTAGCTTCCTGTATCTGCTCGAATCCGCCACCCGATCGGAGGCCGCCCAGTGAACGCCGCCAAGCCCATGAAGGCCTACTTCTACGGCACCTGCCTGGTGGACCTCTTCTTCCCGGACGCCGGGATGGCCGGCATCCAGCTGCTGCAACGGGCCGGGGTGGAGGTGGTCTTCCCCGACGGCCAGACCTGCTGCGGCCAGCCGGCCTACAACTGCGGGTTCTTCGAGGAGGCCCGGGCCGTGGCCCGCACCCAGATCGCCCTCTTCCCGGAGGACCTGCCGGTGATCCTGCCCTCCGGCAGCTGCGCGGGGATGATGAAGCACCACTACCCGGACCTGTTCCGGGGCCAGCCGGAGGAGGCGGCCGCCCGGGCCTTCAGCGCCCGGGTATACGAGCTCACCCAGTTCCTGGTGGACGTGCTGGACGTGAAGCTGGAGGACCTGGGCCAGCCGGTGAAGGTCACCTGGCACAGCTCCTGCCACGCCCTGCGGGACCTGGGCCTGAAGGGCCAGCCCCAGGCCCTGATCGGCCAGCTGGCCCACGTGGAGCTGGCGCCCCTGGCTCGCGAGCGGGAGTGCTGCGGGTTCGGCGGCACCTTCTCCGTGCGCCACCCCGAGATCTCCGGCGCCATGGCCTGCGACAAGGCCGCGGACGCCCTGGCCACGGGCGCCGAGGTGGTGCTGTCCACGGACGGCGGCTGCCTCCTCAACGTGAAGGGCGTGCTGGAGGCCCAGGCGGCGCCCCTGCGCGTCCAGCACATCGCGGAGTTCCTGTGGGAGCGCACCCATGCACGGTGAGACCGACGTGAGCTTCCGCGCCTCCGCCACCCGCGCCCTGGGCG
>Ga0208789_1000148_pt1 | contig 93751 bp, 77 predicted proteins | sample Methanotroph_Enr_FD_187368 | JGI IMG/M metagenome (GOLD analysis project Ga0208789, IMG submission 187368) | Enriched soil microbial communities from Old Woman Creek wetland in Ohio, USA - Methanotroph_Enrichment_5 (SPAdes) (version 2) | ecosystem: Environmental > Terrestrial > Soil > Wetlands... | reverse complement strand
GCCATCTTTTGAAACAATTTTACTCCCACAGAAAAAGCAGTTTTTTTATTCATAACCTTTGATTTCTGTAAAAGTACGCCTATAAGGCGTTTCAGAAGGTTTTATCACCACAAATGTCCATTAGCCCTGATATTCTATGATTTAGGATTTGGTGCCTTTGCGGTAAAAGAAAGATTACCGGAGTATTAATTGTTAAAACGCGTATTTAAAAAGTATGTTATAGTGAATCAAGTTGATAGCTATTGCGTCTGGTTATAAAAACAATATTGTTCCTATATCAACAGGTTGTTCATCGGACAACTCAACAATTTTAATTCCTGCGCGGGCAGCAAACTCTTCAACCTGGTTTTTCTCTTTAATGTATTTCAGGCTTCCGTTTACAAATAGTATATCTGCATATCTGCCACAGGCTCCGCCGAAAAATCCATGTGCAAATCCTTCGAGTCGCACTGAGGATGAATCAACAAAAAGCACTTCTAAATTGCGTTTCCTCAGTGAATTTTCAATTCCCTGGTCGGAAGTGATGAACTTATCTCCGGGCAGTGAAATCAGGTTGCAACGCACATACCCCTGCCTGGTATGTATAATTTCAGGTTCCGGGTTCATGGTGAGTATCTGCGGGTCACTGCTGGTAGAATTCTGAATAATATATTTCCCGGTTACCAGCGAATTGTAACAAGCGGTAAGAGGGTATTCACAGCCAACAGCCAGTTGCCCGGGTGTATATTCAATGCAGTTCTTTTGCAGCAAGGTTAAATAATGAGCAGGAACATTAGGAGCAACTATCAACCCGTTAGGCGTAAGGCAGAAAAAAATATCAGGATGCCCTGAGATAGCTTCGTAGGTGATGCCATTGGTTGCAAAATCAATGACTTCACCATAAACTGACAGCTTCTCCCTGGCAGTAGCGGAAATTTTACTGTCAGCAAGTATGAGCATGGAATTCGAATCCTTTTAAGTCGTTACTCTCATCAAAAACAACTTTTCTGAAAATGTCGAGCAACATGGCTTTGTTATTGGCTTTGTGCCCTGTGGCTGCATTTCGCATTCCAACCGGAACGGTGAGGGTAAGGAGATTCCTTTTCCCGTTTTCGTAAACCATGGTGCTCAGTATCCTCCGCCATATTTCGCCATAAACCATTTCGCCGAATGCAACATGAAAAGGGCCTGCAACCAGACTGGTTTTATCAAGCAGTCCTTCGGAGGGGTGAAGACCCGTGCGGAGGATTTTCACACCTGAACCAATAAACAGAGGAACAATGTCGGCTACCCGGCTGACTGCTTCCTCCAGCGTGAGCGGGCTATATTCTCCGGCAAGGTATTGCTGTTCGAGATCGGTGTTTTTAATCACAAGGGTGGGGTAAATACGTGTACATTCGGCTCCCAGCCTTATAATTTCCTGAGCCGTAAAAATTGACTTTTCGGCCGTATCGCCTGGCAGCCCAATCATCATCTGCAAACCCAGGTTGAATCCGTTTTGCCTTATCATTCCTGCGGCAATCTCCACTTCCGATGCAGTATGTCCGCGCCCTGCAAGTCTTAGAACTTCGTTATCGAGCGACTGGGCACCCAGTTCAATTGTGGTAACACGGTATTTTTTCAGCATGGTAAGAATCTCCTGGCTGATATAGTCAGGACGGGTCGAAATACGTATTCCGAAAACCTGTCCTTCATCAATAAAACGCTGAACCGAAGAAAGATAGGCTTTCTGTCCTTCGACCGGGATGCCTGTGAAATTCCCGCCGAAAAACCCAATCTCTATCTGGTTGCCTGCAGGGATGGTAAGAAGATGAGTTTCCACTTTTTCAATAACTTCTTCCACCGAGGGAGCACATTCAGAACCCGCAATACGATGCTGGTTGCAGAAAACGCAGCGGTTCGGACAGGCTTCTTCGGGTATAAAAACAGGAATGGTATTATGGCGTAGTTTCATCAGCGCAAAAGTAGAAGTTTCCTTTTACATTATAGGTTTTTGGGTAAGAGCATAAAAAAACCGGGGAGTGGTTCGCCCCGGATGCAAGTAGTAATGAAGGTTTAACAATATTAGGAGAATTACACCTTACCGGCTTTCTTCTCTTTCTTTTCAAGTCGTTTTTCTTTGAGTGATTTTGCAGCAGGTTTTTTAACCTCCTTATTTTCTTTATCCTTCGACTTTCCCATAGCACAAAATTTTATTGGTTAAACAAGTAACAAATTTAGGTTATAATTTATTGCAAAGCAAGTGAAATATTTCCTGTATCAATTGCCGTGGAGCAAAGTGTTATAATTTCGTTATTCGGCCATACGTTTTCATGTGTTATTTATTATTTTTAACGGGTCACATGGAATACGCCAGATTGATCATAATATCATCTTCGGTTGGTGATTTATTCCAATCATGGCTATTTCAGAAGGTTAATAACTATGGTATGTTTTAATTTGACATGGCTGTTTTATTTTTATATCCATCTTCGGAAACGCATTGTGCAATGCATTTGTATTTAACTTTGAATCCAAAATAGTTATAATGAAATCAATGGACAAATTTTACCGATCCAACTTTACCACGCTGTTTATGGTGTCGCTGGCATTGCTCACCCTTGGCCTCCGGAAAATGGATGCAAGGATTGAGACAAACGACAGAAGAGCTTTTGAGCAATTTTTAAAACAGGCAGCCGCACCTTTTAAAAATATAAAGGTTTCGAAGGAAGGCAAACAGGAAAAAGCCGATTCACCTGATCTGGCTTCGTTGCAGGAATTCTTTATGACCATGGACCCCGTGGAAAAACGGGTTACTGCCGAAAGGCTTTCGAGTGCAAGCAGGGAATTAGAAAATATACAGTCGAGGCAAACAAAATCGGTTGGCTATCAACTCGACTGGACAGGTACCGATGCCAATATGGGTGGACGTACACGAGCCATTCTGTGGGATCCGATAGTGGAAAACAAAGTATGGGCCGGCGGCGTTACCGGTGGTTTGTGGTATAATAACAATATAACTTCGGCAGCAAGCCCGTGGATACCGGTAAGTGATCTTTGGGATAACCTTTCAATCAGCAGTATAACTTACGATCCTAATAATCCGCTTACCATGTATGCAGGTACGGGTGAAGCCCAGACTGCTCTGATTACCTACCGCGAATCAGGCGGCAGGGGTGTTGGAATCTGGAAAACCACTGATGGTGGTCAGTCGTGGGATTTGCTATCCACAACATCAGGTTTTGCTTATGTCACTAAAATGGCTGTACGCAACGAAAACGGGAATAGTGTGATTTATGCCGGGGTAATGTCGGGTTATTATCATGGAATACAGCAAAGTCAGCCTACTGACGGACTTTACCGTTCGGCCGATGGTGGTGCTTCCTGGCAGCAGGTATTACCCAATATTTCGGGGAGCAATGTACCTTATGGGGTAAGTGATGTGGCGCTGGGAGCTGATGGCCGCATTTATGTGGGCACCATGCCCAATGTGAACGCACAGGGAGGAGCAGTTTTGCTTTTCTCCGATCAGGGTACGCCCGGATCGTGGACAGTATTTGATGACGTTGCAACTATTATACCCAGCATGGGGTATTTACCACTTCCCGGACGAGTGGTTATCGCCGCATCAGCCTCGGATGCGAATGTGGTATATGCGGCTTTTGCAGCCGGAATACACGATCCCGGAACTCAGCCTATCTACAGGGGATTGTTTATATTCCGCTCCAACGATAAGGGAACAACATGGAACGAGGTGGTTACTCCGGATGGTGATGATATCTGGGCAAATCTGGCCTGGCATGCCATGACACTGGCTGTTGATCCCAACAACCCCGAAGTTTTATATGCCGGCGGACTGGATGTATGGCGTACTTCCGATAACGGTGCCAATTGGGATCATCTTTCGGATTGGGCAAAAATGTATTACGGAGGAGGTCCTGAATATGTTCATGCTGACCAGCATACAATTGTTTATAAACCTGGCTCATCCTCAACTATACTGTTCGGATGCGATGGAGGTGTATTTTACACTCAAAACGGGGATGCAACATCTTCATCCTTAGTGTTCGAAGAGAAAAATAAGAACTATAACACCCTTCAGTTTTATAGTGGAGCCATTCATCCGGGAGCCGGACAGAGCCAGTTTCTGGGAGGACTTCAGGATAACGGAACCCTTTTATATCAGGGTTCACCGCTTGATATCAGCAGTATGATATCAGGGGGCGATGGAGCCTATTGTTTCTGGGATAGGGACAATCCTGCCGTATTCTTTACATCGGTTTATTACAACAGATATTATGTGTTCACGAATGGTTCAATGGTCAATTATATTGACGAAGAAAGTGGTGTGTTTATTAACCCTGCCGATTATAGCAGCCAGTACAATACACTGTATGCCAATGCGGTGGGTTTCTGGGGAGGCAATGCAGACAAACTGCTTCGCGTAAGCAATATTCCTGCCAATGCTTATGGCTACTTCCTTACTTTAAATTCGGGATGCACAAGTTATTTTTCACATGTTAAAGTTTCGCCCCATACCACAGGAGGCAACACTACTGTATTCCTGGGATCAGTAGCCGGACAAATGTATAAGGTAAATAAGGCAAACGGGTATCCTGAAACAACTGAAATCGGAAGTCCGCTGTTCCCGACTGCTAACATTTCGAGTATTGATGTAGGAGGTTCCGAAGATACATTGCTGGTAACTTTCAGTAATTATGGTGTGTCCTCCATATGGCAGACCTACAACGGAGGACAATCGTGGAATGAGGTGGAAGGAAATCTACCCGATATGCCGGTACGCTGGGCTATCTATCATCCGCAAAACCGCAGGCAGGCCATGATAGCCACCGAGCTTGGAGTATGGACAACAAGTAACCTTGGAGACGCAAGCGTGGAGTGGACACCTCAGAATGCAGGTATGGCAAATGTCCGTGTTGATATGCTTACCCTCAGGGCTGCGGATAATACTGTTCTGGCGGCAACGCACGGCAGGGGATTGTTTACCTGTACTTTCGGCCTCGACCTCAATACTTCAAATCATGAAATTCCTGATGCTTCCGGGCCGTTTTCACTGGCAGTCACTATGCGGGGAATCGAGATGCAATCGAACCTTAAGCAACTTTCAGATTTCAGTATCTATAACCTGTCGGGAAGTAAAGTTCTTTCCGGAAAACTAAAAGGTGGAAATTCAAGTCAGATCGTAAGCACAAATAGTCTTTCGCACGGTGTTTACCTGGTTAAAATACAGGCAGGCAACCATCAACTGGTCAGGAAAATAGTCCTTTAGAGCGTTTGCACTTTCATACTTATTAGTTTCTGAGAAGGAATTATCAGTTTCACCATGTACACCTTTCATTGGTGCAAAGGGTAGTTGTTACCCTTTCTTCAGCGTCTCCATTGCCTTTTTAAACCCATCGTCGGTTCGCAGGAAAATAGGGTAAAACCCTTCCGAATCGTAGAGATTACGGGCGATAAAGCTTTTCATCATTTCGGTTATGCGCGATTTGGAGGCTGCGGTTTCGGCTGGCGGGTATTTTATGCCGTTCTTTTCGGCATATACTATATATTCTTTGTATAATGCAGGGGAAACCGTAAAGTTTTTGTCGAACTGATTTACATCCTTAAAGGAATTGTATTCGGTGCGATGAGTGTCAGTATAATCGAATGCAAACTGGTAAAGGATGCCTTTGTTTATGGATTCGTTATAAAATTTTAATGCGGCATTACGTTCCACAGGAACAAAAATATCAGGCATAATACCACCTCCTCCATACACTGTTTTTCCTCCCGGAGTTGTAAACTTCAACGAATCGTTCAGCTTTACACTATCCGCACTTTCGAGCTCGCCATCGGTCATACGGTGGTAGTATTCCATATAATATTCTTCGGCACCTTTGCTGTATGGTTTCTGAATACTGCGCCCTGTTGGTGTATAATAACGTGCCACAGTTAAGCGGAGTGCCGAACCATCACTCAGAGCCACCTGCTCCTGCACCAGCCCTTTACCAAATGAGCGCCGGCCAATAATGGTGCCGCGGTCGTTGTCCTGTATGGCACCTGCCACAATTTCGCTGGCCGAAGCTGAGCCTTCGTCAATCAAAACCACAACTGGCAGGTTGTCCCATATTCCTTCCGATGTCGATTTTGCCACCTGTTTCGGACGGTGCAGTCCTTGTGTATAAACTATAAGTTTGTTGTCGGGTAAAAATTCATCCGATACAGCAATAGCTTCCTGCAGATAGCCACCTGAATTGCCACGCAGATCGAGTATGAGTTTTTTTACGCCTTTTTCTTTTAATTCAACCAGAGCTTTGTGCAGTTCATCGCCGGTGGTAGCACTGAATTTGCTCAGTTTTATATAACCGGTTTCTGCATTAACAGCATACGAAATGTCGATACTCCATGTCGGAATCACTCCGCGGATAATGGTAAAATCATTCAGCTTTTTAAGTCCCCTCCTGAAAACGCTCACAGTTACTTTTGTGTCCTTGGGCCCTTTTAGCAGCTTCATCACTTTTTCATTTTCAATTTTAATGCTCGCAACGTTTTTCCCATTCACTCTTACGATGCGGTCGCCGGCAAGAAGTCCTACCTTTTCCGAAGGACCGCCGGGAATGGTATTCACAACCATCACGGTATCGCGTTCAATCCTGAACTGTATTCCTATCCCTTCGAAGTTACCCATCAGAGGGTCGTTAGCATCAGCAAAATCCGATGCCGGAATATAAACCGAATGAGGATCGAGGCTAAGCAACATGCCCGTAACTGCTTCGTTGTTCAGCTTTTGGGTATCAACACTGTCAACATAATTATTGTCAATATACCTGATAAGTTCATTCAGAGTGTTTCCTCCCTGTTTACCGGTGAGAAAAGGGTGATTCTGAATAAATGAACTTCGCATCAGGTAATACCCGGTAAGGATTCCGACGATAAGAACAAATGCAAATGCAAGGGGTAAATAAATAAACAGACGGCGGTTATTTTGCATATAATAGGTTTAGGCAGGGATGGATTCAGATGAGTTGTGTTCAGTTTGAAACGGCAAAAGTACGAAGTTAGTGTATTTGGAAAGCAGACGATTAAAGGGGTAAACCTTAAATAAACATAAAATACCGGTCAGCCACCAAAGGCTGCCGGCATAAGTCGGATGAATACATGAAGATTATTTCCTGTATTTCGCAGCGGCTTCCTTCAAGGTAAAAGCTGACCACATGCGGAAAAGATGGTCCACCTTTTCGCGGCTGTAGTTTTTATCCTGTTCCAGATACCAGCTATCCTGGGTATGAAGTACATTGCCTTTGCCATCGAGAATAACAAATACCGGGAACCCGAAACGCTGAGGATAGCCAAGTGATGCTAACAGCTCTTTATTGTCGTTTTCTTTGCTGAAGTTAACTTTCACAACCTCATAATTTGCATGAAGTAAACTGTCGAGTTGCATATCCCCGGTTACCATTTTGTGAAATTTTACACACCATGGGCACCAGTTTCCTCCAATCTGAAGGAATACATGTTTGTCTTCGGATAAAGCTTTTTTTACGGCAGCAGCCACCTCGGCCTTTGCATCGGCTTCGGGGTTATAGATAGTGATGGCTTCCTGGGCAGTCAGCCGTAAGCAGAGTATTCCAACGAAAAAGCAGATTGCAATGATTTGTTTCATAACTATAGTGTTAGTCAGTGGATTGTTTAAATAGTGATGTTAAAAATTCACAAATGCAAAGGTATAAACTCCTGCTATGTAAAAACGGGTTATTGCTTTTTCTAATTTTGTCAAACCGGTGAACAGTATCTATATGATTCCGGTGAAACTATGAACCTTATTATTGACGCCGGAAATACACTTACCAAACTTGCTCTCTTTCAGGGTAATGAAATGGTGGCATTCAGCAGAATCAAAGGGTTGGATTTAGCACATATCATACAGTTCTGCGAAGCGAATCCGCTGATATTGAATGCTATAGTTTCAACAGTAACGGAATATCCTGCGGAAATTGATTTATTCCTGAAAAGTCATTACAACACTATATTGTTCAGTAATAAGACGAATGTTCCTGTTATAAATCAGTACAAAACGCCGGAAACTCTTGGTAAAGACAGACTCGCAGGTGTTGTGGGAGCCAGGCGGCTTATGCCCTCGGATACCATCCTGGTTATCGATGCCGGAACTGCAATTACCTATGACCTGATCACCGATGCCGGAGAATATCTGGGCGGAGGTATTTCGCCCGGTATACCGATGCGATATAAGGCTTTGCACACATTTACAAGCAGGCTGCCCTTATTTGACTATATGGATGAGGCACAACTGATTGGCGATGATACTGCAACAAGTATATGTTCGGGTGTTTTAAACGGAACCATAGCTGAAGTGGAGGGGATTATACAGCGTTACCAGATTGTATACCCCGGCATGAAAATAATTCTGACGGGTGGCGATCACAATTATTTTGATAAACGATTAAAAATTAAGACCTTTGCAGCCCCCAATCTGGTACTTGAGGGCTTAAACCTAATACTCCAATTCAACATTGAAGCACGTTAAATTTTTTCGTAATCTAATACTGGCAGCCGTTTTTATCCTTCCTGCTTTTGTTGCCAAATCACAGGTCAGCATTTCGTCACCGTACTCTATTTTTGGAGTTGGAAATTTATACGGAGTCAGCAGTCAGATGAATATGGCATTGGGTGGAGCTGCCACTGCTTTCAGCAGCCCTTATTTTATCAATCCGGCCAATCCTGCCTCTTACATGGCATTCGACACTAACAGCTTCGTTTTCGACGCAGCTTTTAATCTTCGTTCGGGTACCTTAAAAACCATTGATCAGTCACAGAAAACAAGGTTCGGAACCTTATCGAACCTGTATTTCGGGTTTCCGGTCACCAAATGGTGGCGATCGAGTATGGGTATAATGCCCTATTCGAATGTAGGTTACGATATGCAGGGTAGCCAGACTATTGAAAACATTGGCAATATGGTCACCGTGTATAAAGGAAGCGGTGGATTAAACAAAGCCTATATCGGAAATGCCTTTTCACCGGTTAAAGGCTTGTCGGTGGGAGTAAACATGTCGTATATCTTTGGGAATCTTGTTAAAGAACGTGCGGTTACCTTCCCCGATTCAGGAGCCTTTCTAAATACAATGGTTAGAAGTTCAGCAAGGTTAAATAAACTGAATTTCGACGCTGGCCTGATTTACCGCAAGACCATGAAAGAGGGTAGATTTTTCCAGGTAGGCCTTACTTTCCATCCAAAGCAATTTCTTTTTGGGCAGGTTGAAAAAATTGCTTATTCATACCGTTACGATCCTTCGACAAATTCTGAGAAAATCAGGGATACTATTTCATATGAACTTGGAGGAAACAGCAAGGTGGTAATGCCGAATGCCTACGGGGCAGGTATTATGATCGGCAGTACCAATCGTTGGTTTGCCGTTGCTGATGTTAACTATCAGAAATGGAGCGAATTCCGATATCTGGGTACCAATCCGGGTCTGAGAGATAACCTGCGCTTATCCCTGGGAGGACAGTTCAGGCCATCGCCGGTTGATATTGGCAAATACTACGAACGTATTAATTACCGTGCAGGAATCAGGTTCGAGCAGAGTTACCTCGAAATTAAGAATACCAGAGTAAATGATATCGGTGTTAGTTTAGGTGTCGGATTACCGATGAAGAAATCGCGGTCAACTATTAACATAGCCGTGGAACTCGGAACTCAGGGAACCACCAACAATGGCCTGATAAAAGAGAACTACGTAAGGTTTACAATAGGGTCGGCCCTGCAGGAACGATGGTTCCTGAAACGTAAATTCAACTAGACCAGTTGTTTGTTGTCAGGCCCTGACTCGTCCAGGGTTGGTATTCTGAACTTTTAAACAGATGCTGGGTTTATTTTTGACGACATTATTCTGCCGGAATTGTTATTTCTGAACGTATCAACTTGAAATTATGAGCAGGAAAGTGTCTGCAATATTTAAGTACAGGATTTTTACAGGCGTGGTTGCTCTTGTTGTGGCAACCATATTTGTTTCGTGCGAAAACGATATGATGGCAGTTGTTAAACTTTCGTCAAAGGACTCGATTCCGGATATTTCAATCACAAAAGTGCATGTAAAGCAAAGCGAATTCGGGAAACCTACACTCGATCTTATTGCGCCCAGAATGATCAGCTATCAGACTCACGACGCATATACCGAATTCCCAGACGGGCTCAGAATTATCTTTTTCGACTCTGTCAACCAACCGAAATCAGAACTTACAGCCAACTACGGCATAAGCTGGGATAGCCGGAATACTATGCAGGCCAGGGGCAATGTTGTGGTCCGCAATTTCGAAAAACGCGAACAGCTGAATACCGAGAGCCTTGTTTACGACCGCAATATGCGTAAGGTTTCAACAACTGAATTTGTAAAAATTACTACCCCCGACAGAATTATAATGGGAAAAGGCATGGAGTCGGATGAATTGTTCAACAATTGGGTTATCCGTGACGTTACCGGAACTATTTACGTTGAAGAAAGCAAATAAAGGTATTTGGAATCTTTGTTAACATCTGAACCATAAAAATATATACTAACAGATGAAATAGCCATGATTGGAATAAATCACCAACCGAAGATGATATTATGATCAATCTGGCGTATTCCATGCGACCCGTAAAAAATATAAAAATAACGCATGAATAACTACGCGATTATTGCCTTAACTCTGGCCGCTTCCGCTTTTTTCTCGGGAATGGAAATCGCATTTGTGAGTTCCAATAAACTCAGGATCGAACTCGAGAAAGGCAAAGGCATGTTGTCAGCCAGACTTATCTCAGGGTTTGTACATCACCCCTCACGTTTTATTGGAGCATTGCTGGTTGGCAACAATGTGGCTCTTGTAATATACGGTATTGCTGCCGCCGCCATCCTGGAACCCTGGCTCAGAAACATACTTCCGGCACCATTTGCCACAGAGAGTGTAATTCTTATTTGCCAGACGATTTTTTCCACACTGTTGATCCTGATAACGGCTGAATTCCTGCCAAAAATACTTTTCAGGCTGAATCCAAACGGACTGCTCAACCTGTTTGCGGTTCCGGCGTACCTGATCTATTTATTGCTGTATCCGTTCATGTATTTATTTCTGGGCATTTCCGAGCTTATTCTCCGGTATATCTTTGGCATGAAAACAGGAGCGGTACGATACCAGTTTACCTCCATTGATTTTGACGAATATATCCGCGATTTTTATAATCCGGCAGCCAATCAGGCTGACGAATCGAGTGAAATACAGATGATACAGAATGTACGCGATTTTCATTCAACCAAAGTACGTGAGTGCATGGTTCCGCGTAACGAAATTCTTGCCGTTGAGGATAACATCACAATACCTGAACTCAGAAATCTATTTGTCGATTCGCAACATTCGAAAATACCTGTTTACAGGCAAAGTATTGATAATCTTACAGGTTACGTTCATCTTTACGATCTTTTCGGTAAGCCTTCGGATATTAAGTCAATTCTGAAACCTATTATTATAGTTCCCGAAACAATAGCTGCCAGCGACGTATTGAATATGATGATAAATCAACGTAAAAGTGTAGCTGTGGTTGTGGATGAATTTGGCGGTACAGCCGGCATGGTTACCGTGGAGGATTTGATTGAAGAAATATTCGGAGAAATTGAAGACGAATTTGACGTTGACGAACTGGTTGTGAAACAAAACAGCGAAAATGAATTCATACTGGCAGGCCGGCTCGAGATTGATTATCTTAACCAGCAGTACGCTTTATATCTGCCTCAGTCTGACGAGTATGAAACCCTGGCAGGATTAATTCTGAGCCATCATCAGAGTATACCCGAGATAAAGGAACAAATTGTAATCGACAGGTTTACATTTACCATTCTTGAGGCAACCGGCAGCCGGATTGATAAAGTAATGCTGAAAATAGAAGGATAAATTTCCGTGTATTATTGCTGATTTTACTATAATCAATTCTCTGATTACAGGCTGCAAGCCACAAACGGTAATGGTTTCATTTATAAAGGCTTCCTTTTTGCCTTCGATAGGGGAAGAATGAAAAAATTATTTTTCCAACTGAGGAATTATTGTAAATTTGCACCTCTTTTTACGAAATCTATTAAATTACATACAAATGGCAATTATTGGCGAAATACGAAAACATTACTGGTTACTGGTAGCAATTATTGGTGTTGCACTGCTTCTGTTTGTGCTAAGCGATTTTCAACGCAAAAAAGGAAAACAATCCAACACCATTGGGGTTATAGCAGGCGAAAAAATTGCAGTTACTGAATTCAACAAGCGTGTTGATGAGAATAGTGAAGTGCAGAAAGCCAATAGCGGGAAGGAAAATCTTACTGCTGAAGAAAACTATCAGATCCGTCAGCAAACCTGGCAGCAGGTCGTTAGCGAAATTGTAATGAACAAACAATACGACATGCTTGGCATTTCGGTATCGGTTGAAGAACTTGATGATCTGGTACGTGGTAAAAACCCTCACCAGTATATAGTTCAGAGTTTTACCGATCCCAAGACCGGTCAATTCGATCAGAAAGCAGTCAATAATTTCCTGCAGAATCTCGATAATGCCGAAATGGTTAAACCTGAAATGAAACAGCGTTACCTGATGATGGAAAAAGCGATAAAAAGCGATCGCCTTACATCAAAATATAATAGTTTGATAACCAAAGGTTTTTATGTGCCCACAGCATTTGCCAAACGCAACTATACCGAAACCAATGCAATGGCGAAAGTCCGTATTACCGGTATGCGTTACCAGACTGTTCCTGACAGCCTTGTTACTGTTACTGATGCTGATTTCGAAAAGTATTACAACGAAAACAAATACAAATACAAACAGGATAAACCTGCCCGCGACCTGGAATTTGTTCTGTTCGAACCTAAGATGTCAGCTGACGATATAGCATTGCTGAAATCGAATGTTGAAAAAGCATACAACGATTTTGTTGTTACTACTGATGTTGCAGGTTTCGTAAATGCAACTTCCGACAATCGTTACGACAGCAGCTGGCGTAAACGTGGTAGTTTCGCACCAGTGATTGACTCCATGCTTTTCAATGCTCCTGTTGGGCAGGTATTCCAGCCTATGGAGGATAACGGCATGTACCGCATCTTCAAAGTGGTCGACCGCCAGTCAAAACCTGATTCACTCAAAGCAAGTCATATTCTGGTATCCTATGCAGGTACACAGATTAAAGCAGCCACCCGTTCGCGTGAAGAAGCTGAAAAACTGGCTGACAGTATTCTTGCTGTTGTAAAGAAAACCCCTGCAGCTTTCGAAGGCCTTGCCGCTACCAAAAGTGATGATGAAGTTGCTAAAGCCAAAATGGGTGACATTGGCTGGTTTGCTGATGGTTCCATGGTTCCTGAATTTAACGAAGCAGTGTTAAAAGGTACTGTTGGCGACATTGTAAAGGTTGAAACCATGTTCGGTTATCATATTATAAAAATTGCCGGCAAGAAAGATCCTTCGACTAAAATAAAAGTGGCCAGCGTTGATTTCACCATGGAGCCTGGTGCCAAAACCATTGAAGATATCTACAACGAAGCAAGCATGTTTGCTTCAACTAACACTACAATTGAGAAATTCGAAAAAGCTGTTAAAGACAAAGGGCTTAATCTGCGTAACGCCGACAGGCTTCCTCAGGATGCCAATACAATTCCAGGACTGAAAACCGCACGCGAAATTGTACGTTGGGCTTACAACGAAGAAACTGAAAAAGGTGCAGTTTCCAACGTGTTCGATATTGAAGGAACCTACGTAGTTGCTACCTTGAAAAATAAAGTTGAAAAAGGATTTCTTTCACTCGAAGTGCTGAAAGAGCCGATCAAACCACTTGTAATCCGTGAGAAGAAAGCCGAATTCCTTATCAAAAAAGTGAACAACCAGTTCGCAAAACTTAAGGATGTAAATGCACTTATCAGCGAGTTCCCTGGCATCAAGATCGATACAGTAGATGTATCCTTCGCCAGTGCCAACATACCTAACTATGGTCATGAGGCTAAGCTTACTGGTCAGATATTCACTGCTAAAAAAGGTCAGCTTGCCGGACCGGTTCAGGGTGACCAGGGCGTGTATGTGTTTATTCTCGATGAGATAAAAGAAGCACCTGCAACCACAGATTTCGAAAATCAGAAAAAGCAAATGGCTCTCTATTTCCAGAGCCGTGCGAATATGTTATCAGGCATACTCCAGGAAAAAGCTGAAGTTGAAGATAACAGGCTTATTTTCTACTAAAACATAAAGTGCCTATTTTGCAAATCCCGCTTCAGCAATGAAGCGGGATTTTTTTGCTTATAAATGCAATCATTGGAATACTAGTATGAGCCTGGATTGTGCCTGGTTGTTACTGAATAACCAACAACTATGCCTGAGTCTGAAAAGTATAGTCCATACTGCGATTTTCGTTCAGAATGAGAGCGATCTAATGTTTTCTGAAGACATGAGTTTGGTAAACCCGGATCATGGGACAACAGTGATTACGATTTCTGACTAAAGTCAAAATTACATGCGAATCTTATACCAATTGCAGCCTGTTCGAATCCTGTTTAATGAAAATAAACAGTAAAATAGTAAATGCCCAGAGCGAGGAACCTCCATAGCTGAAGAAAGGAAGCGGAATTCCGATTACAGGCATCAGGCCTATGGTCATGCCTATATTTACAAAGAAATGGAAAAACAATATAGAGGCAACTCCATATCCGTAAATGCGGCTGAAATCCGAGCGTTGTCGCTCGGCCATCAGCACAATCCGTATGATGAGTGCCAGAAATAAGATTATTACAACGGTAGCTCCTACAAATCCCCATTCTTCACCAACGGTGCAAAAAATGAAGTCAGTGCTCTGTTCGGGGACAAAATTAAACTTGGTTTGTGTGCCTTTCAGGAATCCTTTTCCCCAGAACCCGCCGGAGCCTATTGCGATTTTCGACTGGTTAACATTGTATCCTGCGCCTTTCAAATCGATTTGTTTACCGAGCAACACATTAATACGGGTTTTCTGGTGATCTTCCAGAACATTTTCAAATGCATAATCCACGCTCATTACAAACAAGGATGCCACAATAAAAATGCCGAATACAGTGAGAAGATTGCGCCAGGTACGCCGGATAAAGAAAACGAAAACCAGAAGCAGTGCTCCGATTACAGAAATTACTATGTATTGATTGAACAGCAGTGCCATAATGGCAAGTATTGCAACGGCAACACCCAGCAACAGTATACTGCCAGGCATGCCCTGGCGATATAATACCAGTGCCAGCGAGGCGTATACAATAGCTGATCCGGTATCGTTCTGCAGAAGAATCAGTATCGAAGGAACAGCAAGTATGATTAGGGGAATAAGCTGTGTTTTGCGTTTGCGCATATCAATATCGAGCTTACTCAGAAAATGGGCCAAAGCCAGGTTGGTTGCAAACTTGGCAAATTCTGCAGGTTGAATCCTGAATTCTCCTATCTGAAACCACGATTTTGATCCTGCAATCTCCGAACCCAGGAACAATACAATAATAAGTAACAGAATCGTGCCGCCGTAAATAGGATAGGCAAAAGCATTAAAGAATTTTGCATCGGTAAGTATTACCATCAGCGCAAGTAAGAGGGATGTTACAATCCAGAGTAACTGTTTACCATACGATTGCGACAAATCGAAAATACTCGCATGATCGTTATTGTACACAGCGGCATAAATGTTGATCCAGCCCATCAGTACTAATGCCAGGTATAATAACACCAGTGTGCGGTCGATATGTCGGAAAATTCCCTTTTGTTCTTTCAATTGTTCAGAAGATTAGCATTAAGCATACGCTCTTCAATTTCTTTTCGTTTCACTACCCTGTTAATATATTTTTCAATCATAAGTGAAGCAATAGGGGCTGCCCAGGTTGATCCGTAGCCGGCTTCTTCAACAATGACGCAAATTGCTATTTTAGGATTTTCGACAGGAGCAAATGCAATAAAATTTGAATTGTCTTTACCGCTGGAGGTCTGGGCAGTACCCGTTTTACCAGCCATGGATATACTGTCAATTTTATACGCCCTCGCAGTTCCGTGCGATCCCTCGAAAACCTCCATCATTCCTTGTATTACGATGTCAACATATTCGGGATTTATAGTAGCAACATTTTTATCTGACGAAAATCTGGTCTTGTTCTTTTCATTACCAACTGCCCGTACAACATGCGGAGGGTAAAAATACCCCCGGTTGGCAACCATCGAAGCATAATTAACCAACTGCAGTGGAGTAGTCAGGACTTCTCCCTGCCCAATAGATAAGGAGCGTATGGTCATGGCATTCCAGCTTCCTTTGCCGTATATTTTATCGAACACCTCCGAAGGCGGCAGATTTCCTTTCAGTTCGAAAGCAAGGTCGGTATTGAGTTTGCGTCCAAAGCCCATGCTCATAAGATGTTTCCGCCACACATCGTACCTTTCCTTTGTTGTTCCGTAGTGCGGGTCATTCATAATGGCACGGAATACCTGCCAGTGAAAAGGATTACACGATTGCTGTATGGCCATGTACACATCAAGAGGCGATACATGGCTGTGAGTGCATTTTATAGGCGACGATCCCTTGCCCTGGCACGTAAAGCGGGTTTCATTCGTAATAACCCCCATCTGCAGCCCTACCATATCGTTTGCCATTTTAAATGTGGAACCCGGCGGGTACTGCCCCATGATAGCCCGGTTTAGCAAAGGTTTGATGGGATCTTTATTCAGTTCAACGAAATTTTTGCCCCTTACTCTTCCAACCAGAAGGTTAGGATCATATCCGGGACTCGAAAGAAAACAGAGTATTTCACCTGTTTTAGGATCAATAGCAACAATACTGCCGCGTTTGTTTGCCATGAGTTTTTCGCCATATTCCTGCAATTCGGCATCGATGCCGGTATACAAATCATGACCCATCACCGAAGCCGTGTCGTACCTGCCATTTTCGAAGCTGCCAACATCGCGGTTAAAAACGTCAACCATGCGGATTTTTAATCCTTTTATCCCACGCAGCTCTTTTTCGTATGCACGCTCAATTCCACTAATCCCAATGTAATCGCCCTGCTTGTAATACTCGTTTTTTTCGACCTGGGCCGGGGTAACTTCACCAATGTAACCCAAAAGGTGAGCCCCGATTGACATGGGATATTTACGCAACGTTCGCGGCTGAACAAAGAAACCTCTGAAACGGTAAAGTTTTTCTTCAATATAACCATAGGTTTCCTTCGAAATCTGTTTTTCGAATGCCGATGCCAGCATAGGAGAATAATCGCGCGCCTTTTTCATACGCTCGGTAAAGCCTTCAGTTGTAATACCGAGCAAACGACATATTTCAGCGGTATCTACATTCTTCACCTGCCGCGGAATCACCATCAGGTCATAAACGGCTTCGTTGTAAGTGAGAAGTTTTCCATTACGGTCATAGATCAATCCGCGTGCCGGAAACTGGGTAACATAACGCAAAACATTGTTGTTAGCCGAAAGCGTGTAACTCCTGTCAATAACCTGTATATAAAAAAGCCTCACCAGGTAAATAAAACCGATAATCATAAAGGTAGTGATAATCACTATTTTGCGATCAGCATAAATACGGTTAGCCATGGAGTGTGTTGAATTGTATGATAGTCAGAAATAACGGGAGCCGGAATGCAAAAATACGGAATACAGCATTCAATTCAGTTCTAACGGAATATTTAAATTTAGAGATTGGCACAAAAAAACCTGCTGAAAATAAAAATCTTCAGCAGGTGAAAATATAGAGGGATAAAGGATAGTTTTTTGTGAACATATCCGGGTAAAACATGCCGGAATACCTTTTCAAAACTCTGATCGAACTTCTTTATGACGTTTGTCAGCCGCAAATGTTACTGACAAGCATGAAATTCTTGAAGTTTTTATCCCATCCTTCGGAATTGCAGTTCACTTTCTCAAAAGATCAATAAATCTTTTATCCGATTGCAAGGAATTGAAATCAGCATCTGACTCTAAACGGGCGGTGTCCTTAAAACCAATAGCAAATGCCTGTCGAAGGGCCTCGAATGCAGCATCCGGGTCGTGTTTTCTTGCAGCAACTTTTGCTGCAAGGTACCGGTGCTCAGCATTTTCAGGATCTACAAGCCGGTATATTTCAATAAATTTGCCTGCTGCGTCCACATCATTCTGTTTTAATGCTGCAGTTGAATACATATAACAATTCAGGCTCAGAAACCCGAGCAGGCGCGCATAAATCTGTTTTGTATCACTATCATCATCCGAATCGGCCAATTGCCTGAGTTTATTGCTTTCTTTGGTCCACCAGTCGATACTCTGCTGCTGGATTTCAGGTGAATAGCGCCGCTGTAATCCCTGTTCTCTCATAAGTGACTGATGCTGCTTTTCTGAATGTGCGATAACCTCTTTCGTGGTTGCCAGGCGACTGATCTCGGCTTCCAGAGGCGTAACATCAGTTAGTCCCCGAAGGAAATGTGTCATCTTCTTGTAAATTTCCTGTTGCGAAGGGAAGTTTCCATCGGTGGAATAACGACTGGCAAGTTTATCATTTTCCTCAATAAACCGGTTAATTTCAATCCGGTCAGCCGGTATGGCTTTTTGACGCATGGCATCGAACTTTATCCAGTCAAAAATTTCGGATATGGTTTCTTTTGGCGGCCACTCATGGTTTCCGTCGAAAACCAGCAGATGATGCTGAAATCCGGCCTGCTGAAGCGATTCGTTCAGTTGTAGCATTTCAGCATAGTTGAAATCCCGGTTTCCGGCCACAGCCAGATAGCTGAATGGAGTTGAGGGTTTCTGATTAATATTCGGTAATCCTGCCCCGCACCCGATTACACCCGCAATACCTCCTTCCATGATGGCTGCTGCCCCCGCCACACGCGAACCTCCTGAGAAACCACCCAGGTAAACAGCTTTTTTTTCGATGGCAAATTTTACCGAAATATCAGCAAGAATATTTCTGCATATCGAAGTGGTTTGATCAAGTGGCATTCCGTTTTTCGAATTGTTGGAACCGGCAAGTATAAACCCCTTTTTAGCAGCTTCATCACTGAAAAGTTGTACAGGCAGTAATCCATCGCCATGAGGATCGAACAAAATTAGTACCGGGCATGGTTTCTCCCGGGTATATTGTGGTGGTAGAAACAAGGCATAGGATTGATCCGGATCTGCCTGGCACACAAGCCCGGGATACACTTTGGATACACTGAATTCCTTGCTTTTTTCCTGTTGCGCCGAATTACAACCATTACAAAAAAGAAGAAACACGAGTAAACATGAAGCACCGGCATAAATATGTTTTATCATTGCAATATTATTTTAGTGAAACTTTCAAAATAACTTCCCCGAAACTAAATTGGAATTTCAAAATAAAAACAACTAACTTTTTAACGACTAAATTTATGAATGTAACCATTAAAAGACAGCTATTTGCTATCGCAAATAATCCACGGGACTTTGGCTGATAAGGTTACATATTTTTCTGCCAATATTCAGTCCCGTAGGGACAATATATTGGTAGAAAGCAAAATACATGTCAGAATAAAGTCCCATAGGGACGATATAAAAATCAGTCTTACATGAGCCGGATTCGTTCGCATCTGTAATTTGAATTGGGGAAGTTATTTTGACATCTTAACTTAGGTGAATGATAAAAAAGTTTTTTTTTCTACAAAGTTCGCTTTTTCATGTTTTGTAACAAAATAATGTATATTTGATACCTCACTCTTGGGCATTAAGGTAGTAGCAAATGGTAGTTTTCAGTAAGTATATTTTCAGGAACATTAAGAAACGCGATGAGTTCGTGTATTTATATATTTAATTGATTCACAGTCTTTTTAATTGTTATTTTAAGCTTTAATACCATGGAGTTACCTTTTGCAGAACCTTACAGAATTAAAATGGTGGAATCCATCCGCTGCAGCACCCGCGAACAACGCGAGCAATGGATAAAAGAAGCAGGTTATAACCTTTTTAACCTGCGTAGCAATCAGGTTTTTATCGACCTTCTTACCGACTCCGGCACCGGTGCCATGAGCGATAAGCAATGGAGCGAAATGATGCTGGGCGACGAGAGTTATGCCGGTGCTTCATCCTATTATAAACTGAAGGACGCCATCAAAGATTTACTTGGCTTCGATTATTTTTTGCCAACGCACCAGGGGCGCGCTGCCGAAAATGTCCTTTTCAGCGTTCTGGTGAAAGAAGGGAATTTTGTTCCCGGAAACTCACATTTCGATACAACCAAGGGGCATATCGAATTCCGGAAAGCAACAGCGGTTGACTGTACCATTGACGAAGCCTTTGACACCACGGTTGATCATCCTTTCAAGGGGAATATCGACCTGAATAAACTGGAGGATGTGCTGAAAAAATATCCGCGTTCGGTGATTCCTGTGATCATTGTTACCATCACCTGCAATTCATCCGGCGGACAGCCTGTTTCGATGGCTAACCTCAAAGGAGTGAAAGAGCTGGCGGGCAAATATAATATACCTGTTATCTTCGATTCAGCCCGGTTTGCCGAGAATGCATATTTCATCAAAACAAGGGAACAAGGTCAGCAGGACCGCAGCATACGCGAGATAGTGACAGAGATGTTTTCGTATGCTGACGGAATGACTATGAGCAGCAAAAAGGACGGTATTGTAAATATAGGTGGTTTTATCGCATTGCGCGATCCTGAAATCCACCGGCAGGCATCGGTTTTCAATATTATGTTCGAGGGTTTCATTACTTATGGAGGCCTCGCCGGTCGCGATCTGAATGCTCTTGCCCAGGGCCTTTATGAGGCTACCGAATTCGATTATCTGAAATCCAGGGTCGGGCAGGTGGCGCTTCTAGGGCAAAAACTAACGGATTTCGGCGTGCCTGTTCAGCAGCCTTATGGTGGACATGCCATTTTTGTGGATGCCAGTAAAGTGTTGTCGCATATGCCGAAGGAACATTTCAGAGCGCAGACTCTGGCTGTTGAATTATACCTCGAAGCCGGAGTGAGAGGCGTCGAAATTGGAGCCATTATGGCCGATCGCGACCCTGTGACCCGCGAAAACAGGTATCCTGTACTCGAATTGCTCAGGCTTGCAATACCTCGCCGTACTTATACAAATGATCACATGAATTATGTGGCAGTCGCCATGGGTAATGTGTATGCACGCAGGCACGAGATAACCACCGGGCTTGCCATCGAGCAGGAGGCACCTATACTCAGGCATTTTACAGTTAAACTGCGAAAAATATAATCAGGAAAGGGAGAATTATACTGATTTACGATTTGCGGGTGGGATTCATATCCTGACCTGCAAATCGTTTCTTTTTATGGTCACTTCTTAAAGCAAAAGCCAGTTAATTCTTTTCAAGTACATAGTTATAACAAGTCCGTTAATAATTTTCATATACCTGATTATCAGCACGATACAAAGAACAGTTTTTGCGTCCTAAAGTATTGATATTCTGTGTTTTAATTCTTTGCGTCCTTGCGGTAAAAGAAAGATTACCGAGTATTGTTATAAGTAAAATACGAAATTATTATTCTGTGCCTTTAGTAGCTAAGTCAATTGTAAAAAAACTCTGCATCCTTTCGATGAAAGAGAAATTGCCGGAGTATTGTAAAAAGTAAAACTGAAATTTTCAGTGATTGTGATTACCTTTGCCTGGCAAATTCAACCCATGGACGAAACAAGGAAAGAAGGGCGTTATCAGCGTATTATCAGCCAGTTGCAGGAGTTACTCGCCAAAACTGACAACCCAGTGGCGCGTATGTCGACTATTGCAGCCGTGCTGAGCCATAAGTTTGATTACTTTTTCTGGTGTGGATTCTATATGGTTCACCCTGGCAAATTAATTGTTGGCCCTTACCAGGGTCCCCTGGCCTGCCAGGTTTTACAGGGAACAGGGGTTTGCCTGGCCGCTGTAAATCAGAACAAAAGTATAGTTGTACCTGACGTACATCAGTTTCCGGGTCATATCGCCTGCGATTCGCGCTCCAATTCCGAAATAGTTGTTCCTGTTCGCGACAGGGATGGGGAAGTAAAGGCCGTGATTGATATCGACAGCCTGCAATTCAATTCCTTCGATGATGTGGATCGCTTACATCTTGAAACAATCGCTGATATGGTTTATAAGTACAATCTTATTGCATGATAAACCATGCATTCACATCAAATCACATAGTTTTATCCTGATAAAAATTTAATACATGCTCCGCAATTTACTTGTTTTACTCCTTCTTGTTTCAGGCATTGCCATTATAAATGCCCAGCCCCCGGCCGGATATTACACTACGGCTGCCGGAAAAACCGGTACTGATCTGCAGCAGGCTCTGCACGATATTATCGACAATCATAATTCAGTTTCCTACGCTACACTGTGGACAAGTTTCAAAACGACCGATAAAAAGGCGAATGGAAAAGTGTGGGATATGTACTCGGATATTCCTGGTGGTACTCCTCCTTACGAATATACTTTTGTAACCGATCAGTGCGGCAATTACAACGGTGAAAACGATTGTTACAACCGCGAACATTCCTGGCCGAAAAGCTGGTTCAACGACGGTTATCCTATGTACACCGATTTGTTCCACCTTGTGCCCACTGACGGGTATGTGAATGGCATGCGTTCCAATTACCCTTTTGGAGAAGTGGGCTCAGCCTCGTGGACTTCCATGAACGGGTCAAAACTCGGTACGAGTTCAACACCGGGATACAACGGAATTGTATTTGAGCCCCGCGATGACTTTAAAGGTGATTTTGCCCGAAACTATTTTTATATGGCAACCCGGTATTACAATGAGGACAGCGGATGGCCGGGTTCCGCTATGGTTACGGGATCGCAGTTTAAACCCTGGGCCAAAGCCATGCTTTTGCTCTGGGCGCAGCAAGATACTGTTTCACAAAAGGAAATTGATCGCAACAACGCAGTATATTCTATACAGATGAACCGTAATCCATATATCGACCACCCTGAATATGCAAATGCAGTATGGGGAACCAATGCAGCAGTTTCTGACGAAGAAATTGCAGTATTGCAGATATACCCCAATCCGGTATCTGGCATATGTACAGTAACCATGCCTACCGGTTGCAATCAACAAAACAGCATTTTTGTTGTTTATTCAGCAACAGGAACCATTGTAACTGTTCCGATCATGGTAAACAATGATAAGGCGGTGTTGAATCTGGAGACAGTACCGCCAGGTTTTTACCTCATCAGGCTTTCACCCAATAATGCAAGTTCCTTTTATCAATCACGGATTATTAAGAAATAAAACTCCATCCTTGCAAACCATACGACTTACAAAAGAGTTTAAATTTGAGATGGCTCATGCCCTGAAAGGGTACGACGGGCTTTGCCGTAATATTCATGGGCACTCATACGAGCTGCTGGTTACAATTATCGGCATACCGGTTACTGATACTTCATCAACCAAGTTGGGAATGGTTATGGATTTCGGCGATCTGAAGGACATAGTCCGTAAAAGTATTGTTGACGAGTTCGATCATGCCCTGGTGCTTAACAGGGAGTCGGTAAGTGATTTTGGTCCGCTGGATGCTGAATTCTTTGGCCGCACCATTCTGGTCGATTACCAGCCAACCAGCGAAAATATGCTGATTGATTTTGCATCCCGTATTTTAGCTAATCTGCCTGCAAACGTGAAACTTCACCATATGTTGCTTCGCGAAACTGTTACCTCCTATGCCGAATGGCATGCTTCAGATAACCTTTAGCAGGATTTCTGTAAATCAGGTTTTTTCAGGTTTTTGCTGCTAATAGTCTCTATGTTACAGGCAGTTCCTTCCAATCAATAATCACATGTGTGGCCGTTTTTCCTTAACAGTTACCGAAGCCGAACTAAACCTTAGGTTTGAACTCGAAGGCGGTGTTGCGCCTTATGTGCCACGTTATAATGGAGCTCCGTCACAGGCTCTGGCTGTTATCACCAGCGATCAGCCACACAAGATCAGTTATCTGCGCTGGGGATTAATACCGCATTGGGCCAAAGATATTTCTATTGGCAACAAAATGATTAATGCACGGGCTGAAGCTCTCACCGAAAAAGTTTCGTACCGAAACCTGTTGTTCAGTAAGCGCTGCCTGGTGCCTGCTGATGGTTTTTACGAATGGCAGCAGGATTCCGCGAAACAGCCTTACCGGATTTTTGTAAAAGACACCTCTGTATTTGCCATGGCAGGATTGTGGGAGGTTTGGAAGTCGCCCGAGGGGCAAATAGTTGATTCATTTACTATTATTACTACTGCTGCCAATGATTTTATGAAACCTTTGCATCGCAGGATGCCTGTTATACTGAAATCTGCTGATGAAAAAATATGGCTTCACAGTAAAAATTCCACCGAAGTACTATCCCTGCTTAAACCATTTCCACCCGAAGACATGGACGCTTACCCTGTAACAAAACTCGTGAACTCCCCCCGCAATGAAGGTCCTGAAGTATTGGAGAAAGCAAAAGTGTAATGCCCGTTTCGCGGGATAAACTGTATTTCTGCTTTTGTTGAAAGTCATTGCTGCAACTAAGTAACCAGCAGGCTGCAGCCTCGTATATCGCTAGCGTCGAACCGGCCGAGTACTTCGAAACTTCCATCTCCGAATACACGCCCCAGGTCCTGGGTTGCAATAAAAGAGCAGGAATGTATGTTAGCAAGGTCGATGATGTTGATGCCTCCAGTGCGTCCGGTTTCGAGGTAACTTAGCGGATCGTTGGTATCAGCAATCATTATTTTCATCCAGGGCGGACAGCGGAAAATACCATCACCTTCCGACCATGCCTGCGAAAGCAGTTCAGTCATACCATATTCGGAATGTATCTTTTTTACACCGAAACTTCCTGATAGAAGCGAGTGAAGTTCCATGCGGGTAAGTTCCTTCCTTCGACCTTTCATTCCTCCTGTTTCTATAATAATTGCATCAGGAATATTCACAGGGTGTTTTTCGGCCATTTCGAGCAGGGCAAATGTAACCCCGAACAACATAATTTTGTGTCCAAGCCTTTTTGCTTCCTCCAGTTGCTCCTGCAACTCCTGCAGTTCATTCAGGTAAAAGCCGCCCATACTGCGGTTCGACCTTTGCAGCAGTTTTTCAACCATATATACAAGCGACGAATTGTTTCGCTCGAGGTACGAAGGTAACAAGGCAAAAATAGTATACTCCTGAATATTTCCATAGAAAAGCTGCAGCGAGCGGGTAAAACTGTCCTCGTACAGGCTGGTGTCGGAAACAAAATGTTTGCTGCTTTCCATACCGGTGGTACCGCTGCTTTCGAATATAACCTCTGCCGTATAAGTGCCGGTTACTATTTTATGTGTTTTAAAAAAGCTTACCGGAAGAAAAGGTATCTGCGCAGTATGCATAACCTGGTTCTTGCTAACGCCAATGCCCTCAACAAATCTCCTGTAAATTTCGTTATTTTCGTACTGGTAACGAAATAACCTGATAGCAAATTCGTTAAACTCTTCAGGGCTTTTCAGGTTAAACAGGCTATGTTTGTATGCAGTGAAGTCCATACCGGAAATTTCGTAATTTTATGGCTTGTAATTTCAGTAAATGAAAAGATATACAAAGATAAGTTTAATACTTGTTCTTCCCATACTTGCAGTAATTGCAGGTTGTATTAAGGAGGAACAATACCCGGTGGAGCCACATATCGAATTTATAGAGTTCGCTACGCTAACTGATGTGACAGGGAAGATAGATTCCCTTGGATTACTCCGTATTTCATATACCGATGGTGATGGTGATATTGGATTTTACCCTGATGAACCAGTAGAGCCTTTAAATTACAATTACTACCTTAAAATGTTCCAGTATGTTAACAATCAACTGGTCGAAGTTGAACCTGCTAACAACGAGGTGCCTTTCAATGCCCGTATCCCCATACTTACCCCCACAGGACGAAATAAAAATATAAAAGGTACTATCGACCGCTCACTGGACCTCTATTTCGCACGCCAGGTGTTGCTTTCCGATACTATAAAATTCGAAATCTACATAAAGGACAGAGCACTTAATGTGAGCAATGTGGTCGAAACACCTTTGTATATCATTAAAAAGTAGGGTACTGGTAAGTGCCTGAAGTTAAGAGTGCCTAAAGTGCCTGAAGTTAAGAGTGCCTAAAGTGCCTAAAGTGCCTAAAGTTAAGAGTGCCTAAAGTGCCTAAAGTTAAGAGTGCCTAAAGTGCCTGAAGTTAAGAGTGCTTAAAGTGCCTAAAGTTAAGAGTGCCTAAAGTGCCTGAAGTTAAGAATGTCTAAAGTTCCTGGAGTTAAAAGTTTAGAGTTTAATGTAAAAATAAACTTTATAAATAAATCCTCTAAGCACTCAGCACTCAGCACTAAATTTTGCCTGCAGTTAAGAGTGCACCGAATCAGGGAATAGAGTAAAAATACTTGACTGCTACCTTGATTCAAGGACTTTTGAAGGAAAAGGGGATGGGAAATTGCAAGTTTGATCAACGATGGTAAAAATGACAGAGGTTTGTTTCTGATTATCAAAGAATGAAAAAAAAGAGCAACAAAATAGGGCGGGTGATTAAAATACTACTGTTAGCCACTGGTAGCTTGTTTCTTGTAATTTGTATTCTGGCTTTCACCACTCTTCCTTTCTGGGCCTATTATTCACTGGGAACATCCGGCAGCCGGATAACCAAAAACCCTTCAGTGATTGTAATGCTTGGTGGCGCAGGTATCCCGAGTGGTGATGGACTAATTCGCAGTTACTATACTGCAAAACTGGCAACCTCCAATCCAGGTGCAAAAATCATTATAGCCATGCCAGGAGATCTTACTGACAGCGTTTCAGCTCCCCGAATGGTTGCCGGCGAACTGAAGCTGAGAGGAATACAACAGCAGTTGGTATTATTTGAAAACAAAGGCCGTAACACACGCGAACAGGCACTGCTGATAGCTGCCGGACAGGGTGCTTCCATTGTGAACCTGCCTGTTACCCTGGTTACCTCGCCCGAACATATGAAACGTGCCGTGCTTACATTCCGCAAATGTGGGTTCACCAGTGTGAGTGGACTACCAGCCTTCGAATACGCGCTCGATGCCGATCTTACTTTCCGCGACAGCGATCTGAAAGGCAATAAAATCGCACCTCCTATTGGCCGGAATCTGCAGTTACGCTATCAGTTCTGGAATCATCTGAAATACGAAATACTGGTTTTAAGGGAATACCTTGCGCTGGCATACTACAAACTCAGGGGCTGGATATAATCTGCTGGCTACCTATTATTTTGATGTGCTGGATACAAATATCGATGTTGAGATTATAAAGAACTATAATTGTTTTCGTTAATATCGGTTTAAATATTTTTTTCTTTTACTTTTTGCTTGACCAAAAAGTAACCAAAAGTCAAGGCTTTCGAAAAATATGTTGCGTTTCTATGCCGGAGGTATCTGCTCGCAATACAAGGCATGAAAGATGGCACAAATCATTGCATTTGTCATTGCTGTGTATTGCTACACACATGCCATTCGCGCATACCTCAGTCATGAACCGCTAACATATTTTTCTAAGGCCGGTCCCTTACGAGAATGTTCTATCTATTAACATCATTACAGAACAACGGGTCAACTTATGAGCAAAATCTACAGGTTTAGGCCTTGATCATTTATGCGCGTATTGCTTATTTTCAGAGGTGCGCATGAGATCGCTCCGCTATGTTGGTCCTTTTGTATCAAAAGGACGAAATCAAGTTCTTATAAAAACTTTATTCTTGTGGCAAAATATTCCGGCACATCAAAATAATATCTTGTCAATCTTAACTGGTTCCACTTTCGGAAAGCAATGAAATTCCTGAAATTAAGCGGTTTTAAGGTCTTTAAACCGGATCAGCTTACCCGTTTCCCGGTCCCATAGTTTCAGGTGTACATACTTAAACCCCTGCAGGAATCTAATGGGTTTGATACTGCTGAATAATTCGTTTTCGTGATGGCATTTTTCGAGCCTGTAGTTCGGAATTTTTGAACTCAGGTGATGAACGTGATGAAAACCTATATTTCCCGAAAACCATTGCAGTATAGCCGGAAGCTCATAATAGGAACTGCCGTGCAGAGCTACTGTTTTAAAATCCCAGTCTTTATTGTTGTACCAGTGGGTGCCATCAAACTGATGTTGCAGGTAAAACAGATATACTCCACCTATAGCAGCAACATACATCACCGGAATCTGTATAAGCAGATAAGCCTTCCAGCCAATGGTAAGACAGAGTATAGTTGCCAGCACAGCAATACCAGCATTGGCGGCGTAAACGCTGAGTTTCTCTTTGCGCGAAAAGCTTTTCCGGGTAAACCTGTTACCTATAAGGAAAAGCAAACCTGCACCGAGTCCGAACATAATAAAGGGGTTGCGGAAAATACGATATGCAAGTTGCTTCTTCCGGGGCAACGCAAGGTATTCGTCAACGGTTAATGTCCATACATCACCAGCTCCGCGCTTGTCAAGATTTCCGACGGACTGGTGGTGAATAAGATGCGAATGATGCCAGCGGTGATACGGCGTAAATGCAAGTACTCCTAAGATAAATCCTACTGTTTCGCTCAGTCGTTTTGAATTGAAAAAGGAACCATGTCCGCAATCGTGAAATATGATAAACAATCGCACAAGAAACCCGGATGAAAGTATAATTAAAGGCAGCGTGATCCAGTAACTATAGGATAAACTAATCACCATCAGCACCCACAAACCCAGATAAGGAATCAGTGTATTGATGATCTGCCACCAGCTATGCAAAGTATCTCCATTGCGATAGGGGGCAATAATGTTCACCCATTTTTCTTCATTATTCCCTTTCGGGCTTTTTTGTTCTGACATCAATTACCAACTAAGTATTACAAATACAAATTATTACCATATAAGAAACAGATAATTATCGGATTTGTTTAAGTATAAACAAAAATTAACATCTTTGTCCGGGGTGGAGGTTTGAAAAGGGAATTCACCAGGTATGATCAAATAACTGGAAGCAGACAAGGATTCATTATTTCATCTGCTGTTTTTAAAACTGATGAATTCTATATTTCATCAGGTACAATTACCAAAACACTTTCAATAGGTTGTTTAGGGCCGGCATCGATAACTTTACCGCTAACGATAGTAGTTCTTTCTTTTCGCAAGCGTAAAAGAAAAGTAAACCGGTGAGTAATATTTAAAAGCAGGGTGTTCTCATTGCTTTATAAATCTTAAATCTTCGGACATCTGATTTCATACTATGTGGAAGGGGAAGCATTAAGCCACCCCCTTGTATTCTCTAAAAGTAAATGGTATCAGTGAAGGTTTCTAAGGATTTTATATACACGCTATCAGTAATTTCATGATATTCTCCATTTCTGTTGAACTTTAATATGTAACACCTATACATATCTCCATTTGCTCCACCCCCCGCTGGTGTGGATTTGTAACTTAGCGAAGCGATCTCATGAGCGAATCGAATAACTTAGCGTAGCGATCTCATGAGCGCAGCGAATAATCCGTGCCTTTTAAAACCTCACTTTTTCATTCAAGTACAAATTTATCCAATATGCCTTTACCACCTGCATAATGAACAGCAAACTTAATAAAATATACTCCATCTGGAGTATGAAATTTATATTTTCTACTGATTGGTACTGATCTTTGCAATTACGAAAATACCATTATTGGTAATTTGTACCGGAACACATTGCAAATGTAGAGTGTTCGAAACATTGAAAAACTGCGTTCCTGGAAATAGAAATTCCGGTTAGTAGCAATGATTCAAGCGTAATTTATACTCTTTCAATTCAATTTTCATTCCTCAAGCAAAGGTTTCGAACACTTATGATTGCAAATGTGCGCCAGCGGGGGCAGCCTGATTGTACCTGCACGCGTCAGAAAGTAAAACGCGCGCGAACCGGGGATAAAAGCCTTGTTTACGCAATGCTTGGCGTTCTTTGCCAAAAGTAAACTGCAAAGCTTGTTCTTATAAAAAAGACCCGATTAACCGAGTTTTTTAATTATTGTTGATTATACTACCAAATCAATTTGCAGACATCTTAGCTATAATTACTCCAATTATAAATATGAATAATGGTGTAAATATTATACATAAGAAGAAATTGAAAAATAACTTACCATTATGGTACTTGTATTTTGACATAAATATCTGATATTTATTCTTCCAAAGGACAAGATAATAATGTATCACAAACCAAGGCAGCATAAAAAAAACTAATGCACTTAAAGTTTTCTCTAAGAACCCATTTTGAAAAAGATTTAAGTGAGGCCATGGAAGACCTAATATGCGACCAATAAATCCATAAAGAAACATTGAAAAGCCCCCAAATGAAACTACCATAAATAGCATCAACATAAATTTCCAATAAAGATTCGACTCAGGAAATCGCTCTTGCATCCGCTTGATGCCATCAGTCCAAACGGAATAATACAATTTATTAAGCAACATTGTTTTTATAAATTAATAGTTTTCATAAATATATTGAACTGCTCTAAATGCCCCATAACCTGTAGCACCAATACCAATTACAGCCCAACCAATAGGATTGGAAGTACCTAATATCAGTGCAGCGGCACTTGCTGTACCTGCCCATCCAACAGTAGCATCGGCAGCATCCCAACCATTTACACTTTGCAACCCTCCATTGTAAGCCTGATTAACAACTTTATATGTTGAGTAACTTGCAGATAGGCCACCTAAAACACCACCAGTTGCACCAATAATTTTAAGAGTCGTCGCTCCAGTTTTACCAAGAACACTTGCCGTTCTCCATGCTTGTTGAGAATTTCTCAGATTAGTCCATCCTGTCCAAGATGTAGCAGATTTAAATTGACCTCTAACTATCGCATTGGTAATTTCTGTTCCTCCTGTAATTAGTGTAGTTGCAATTCCAGAATAATTATTTGCTGTTTCTAACCAACCGCCCCCTTGTTCTGAGGGATGGTAGCTATTAGAACCATTTTCACTAATTGTATATATCTTGCCATTAACAATCTGCCATGTTCCATGTATGTTTGTTACAATTGCCCCATTGATAAAAACGTTAGCATCAAGTGGTCCACAATAATTAAAACCTGAAAATCCATTATATATTGTCCCATTTTGAGTATTATATTTGTCTCCGGGATTTATTCCATAGCCTGACAAATCGCCTGCATACTCAACACTTGCAACTTCAAATCCTCCTGCGCCACCAAATCTCCCAAAAGTATCAGTGAAGCGAAGGCCATCAATATCAACTTGTGGCCTGTTCTGACCGCCCCTTCTATTTGCAGGTTGTGTGGGGTTATAAACTCCATGAAATTTAGATTGCATTCCGCTGGGGTCAGTGTATTTAAGTGGGTTGTTAAAACAATAACTATAGCGATTGTAGCTATGGCTGAATTGAGGATCCTGCACATAATTATCGGGGCTTAAAAATCTTGCAACAATAGGATCGTAAACGCGACCATTCATATTTATCAGACCAAAGGCATCGAGCATTTCGTGGCCGGTATAGCCACGACTGAATTTGAATACAGCAGGAACGTTGGTATAGGTCCAGTCGGAAGCATTACGGCGTCGGCCCCAGGGATCGAAGCTGTAATGCTCAACAGTTGTTCCGCTTTCGTTTATTACTTTATACCATGTACCCTGGTAGTCGGTAAGTATGTAGTCAAGAGAATCGGAAACGGCTGTGTTATGACTGATATAAAGTCCTCCACCCGGCAAATAATGCAAGTACCTTTCGTTTCCGTTTGGTAATATCTCTACTTCAAAATCGCCACCAACAAAGAACTTTGTTTGGACAAGTACCGATGAATTTCCATCAGGAACAAAGGATTCACTCATTATACGCTGTTCATCCGGCCCATACTTAATTGACAGTGAAGATCCAAGGTTGTTAGAAATCTGTTTCACTTTTCGGAACAGGTTATATGATACCTCTTGCAAGGCATCGGCCGGAAGTTGTAAAGGAGCAGTAATTCCGGTAACAGCATGAGGTCCAGCATTAATCTTGCTATATAAGTATGGGTTGCCAGTACTGGTTATATCGCTTTTTGTCAGAATATTACCAGTGGTTTCTTCAACAGTCATACTATATTGAGTTAGGTTGTCAACCTGCCATGTTTTTAATGAGTTTTTAAAATTATCGTCGTAGGTAAATGCCTCTTGTAATGCAATTCCGTTAATCACATAATTATAATCTTTGCGGTAAGCTAAATTTCCTGTAAATATATTAAAATTTGTTTCAAGGTTCTGTATTTCCGATGCTGCTGCAATGTTTTTGCCAGTCTTGATAAATGTCGGCATGCCATACTCATCAAATTCTAATGAAGTGAATATACTCCCATTTGCTAACTTATAATGTAACATCTGCCCCCTTGCATTGTAATCACCGGGTTCGAAAATAACTTTCGAATCCGATTTCTGAATCACTTTTTCCAAAACTCCATTGTTTGCTTTGTTAACAAAATTAATTGAATATCCTGATGGATATGTGTATTCATGCATATTACCTAAAGCATCATATGCATAATTGTAGGTGAATACCCGGCCAGAACAAGCAATATCCTTTTGTGTTAATCTTACCTTGTCGTCATAGGTATAACTGTATCTGACCGTGTTTCCATCCTCATCGATGTATTCTTCAACTGCGGGTAACCCTCTGCTCCCCTTAGGTGCGGTGGGAGGGTTGTAAGTGTTAGTGAATGTAGTATGATTACCAGTTGTACTACTTCCTGTCTTTTTAATCAACCTGCCTGCATTGTCGTATAGGATTTCGAAAGTTACTCCGCGGTCATCGGTTTGGCTCTGTAATTGGCCTAATGCATTATACTTGTAATTTGATGAGTCTGCATCCGGATCGTCCAAAAGGCTTTGGCGACCATAAACATCATACTTAATTGATGTAATACTGCCATCAGGGGTAGTTGTGCTCTTTAGCTGCCCGTCGCTATAATAAACATACAATATTGATCCGCCAGGATCGGTAGACGATACCAAAAGTCCGGTTGCATTGGTGGTTTTACTGATTGTAATTTCAGTAATGCTGTTTTTCACGGTAGTAGTACGTCCGGGCAATTTTGGAGTGGGATAGGTGTACTCAATTTTAGCTTGAGTAGGCAAAGTAACAGTTTTCGGACGGTTATAATCGTCATATTCAGTAATAGTAAACTGGGTAGGGGTGGAGTTTACAAAGCAGGGTTCCGAAACTTTTGCTACCAGCCCTTTTGCATTATATTCTGTTTTAATTATTGCTTTTGAGCTATCGGGGTATTCATAGGTAGTATAAAGTGTTCTGCCCAATTTATCATAATAATTACAGGCAGAAGTATGGTTATTGGAAGTGGTTTGGGTATAGAATAAAACTTTTTCCATCGCAGAATTCTGAATAAAATGACTTTCTGTTTTTACCCAAATACCCGAAGCATTAGTTACCTTAAGTGGTCTTCCAAAGCCATCAAACTGATATGTTGTCGTTAGTTCATTTGCATCAGTTTGGGTAAGCTTATTACCAAAACCGGCATTAAATGTAGAAGTAGTTACTAATCCTATTGCATCAGTCAGAATTAAAGGGAACCTGAATTTGTCGTCATAAGTAACTTGTTGAACTATATCATTGGTGTTGTTGGTTCGGTTTACTACGCGTATACGGGTGGATTGGGCCAATCCTGCAACATAATCAGAATATGTTGTCTGCACAGCACTATCCTGCTCGTAGAAATCAGTTAATGTCATAACATTCCCCGTAGGCCAATAAGTAATATTTTTTTTTGTTTTTATCACATCTTCTCCAGCAAGTTTCTTTGTTTGTGTGATGTTAGATGGTTTGGCAGGACACCAGGCCAGGCCGTTTACGAAGTCGGAATATGTGATCGAGCTTACAAATTCTGCTTGTGCCGAAGATTCGAATGAAGGATAAATTGTATCAATTTTCGAGATCAAATTAGCATAAATATCATAATCAATAATTGTAGTTTTCTTCGTTTTTGTAAAATAATCGAAAGAATATGTTTTTGAAATGTAAGGGAAAATTACCTTGGCAGGAGCATTGGTTATATCTTTATAACTGTTTGTTATTAAGGATTTATTGAGAATGGTATCGCCTAAAGTTTTTGTAATTGTTTGTGTTGGTTTGAAGATAAAGTAAATGGGATCAGGTTCAAATGTGGAATTGGTAACTATTTTCAGAAGGGAGTCAATTACCGTAATTCCTTTAAACCCCAGAAAACCTTTTCCTGTGAGGTTTATTGTTGCTCCTGAATAATTATAATGTTTCGAGAATACTCCGCCAATTCCGTTTTCAGTATTAAAAGAAGAAACTACAAATTGAGGTGGCTGTATATTCATACAATCAATTATAGTTGTTGTGCTTTTAGTATAAATCGATTCATTAGACAGCGGCTTATACTTAAAAGAACTCAGTAAATTAAAACCATTACATGTTTTATGTACAATTAGTGGATTAATTCCCGGATTGATGCTGGATATATATAGTATATCTTGATGAAAATAGCTGCTATTATCAAAAGCTTCGAACACATAGTCTCCATTCCCATCACCATTAAAATCAACAGGAAATGTACGTATAGGCTTAAATTCGAAATCCGATCCCAAAAAGTGTAACATTAAGGTGTCAATTATTTGATATCCCCAGTTGTTATCGGTAAAATCTGTACCATTTGATGTTAATATATGTATATCAAGATTGAACGTAGCAGGATTAAAAACCGAATACGCAATGTCAGTCTTCCCATCCTGATTAAAATCTTGTATTGTTATTTGTACCAAGGTGTCGTATGGATTGATGTTTAAAATATTTGCCGTAATTTCATGTGTCTCCAAATCAAGGCCAGTACTCATTTTGATAAACCAATTGTTGTTTTGATAATTAAGTATATCAGAATTACCATCTCCATTAAAATCTCCTTGAAAAGTTTTTCTTTTGGAATACTGTTCTCCCTTCGAATACAGAACAGTATAATTATTTGCAGGTTTCAACTGAAACTTATAAATATCAAGATTTTCCCACCCAAGGGTGTAAGACTGATCGTCAGCTAATAATTCGTCAATGCCATCACCATTAAAATCCAGAATTTGATATTTGACACTGTCAATTGATGTTAGCGGGGCTAATATTGATTTATCGAAAATAATTGACTTTGAGAAAGTATTGTTGGCAAGATTGGCTGTAGTTATTTTGTATATGCACGCTCTCAACGTTTGTATACCCGTTTGCTGAAGCAGCAAAATTTCATCTTTATTATCGCCGTCAAAATCACCTGATAGAATTTGGGTCTTGTAATATGTGTTTCCTAAATCAATAGTATCCTGAATTAATTCGTTACCATTGGAGTATAAGCTACGCAATTGATATCTGTATATTTTATTTGAATTGGCGTCGTGATAGTCATCGTATTCGAATATCTGTACATCAGCATATCCATCTCCGTTATAATCTCCGCAAATTATGCCATGGACAGAATCAGCTGTGTGTCCACTATCCAAAATTCCGGTAGAATTGATTTTATCCATATCTGGATGCACTGCCCAATAGCCATAATTTGTTGGACTGCTTGGAGGCGTGAAACGAAAAATATCCGTTTTCCCGTCATTGTTAAAATCAGCATATAAATTGACACGGTCTACACTTCCAGTTAATGATTTTCGTCTCTCAGAATGTTGCATAGTTCCATCTTCATATCCGAAGACTGTTGAATTAAATCGGGAACCATCTTCCCCATATTCTTCAACTTCATTAAGTTTAGAATAAGAGTTGTAATAATACTTTAGTTTATAGGTTTTTACTATTGTATTTGCGGCTTGTACATCTATATGGTCAAGTAGTAAAGTTTGTTCAATATGTGAACCTGAAATATATGCATTCGAGGTATCAATTCGTTCGCCATAATAAAATTTTATGGAATTATAAGGCATTTGTGGTGGATCAATACTGTCATTACCAGTATATTGTATCTCCTTCAGATTGATTTCAAGGGATTTTTTATTATAAAGAAACAACAAATAGTTGCCATTGGCGTCAGTTATTTTGTTTATTAACCATGACATAGCTGTTAAATCCTTCCTCTGGCTTGATTCGCGCGCATTGTCTACTTTTCCATATTCAACAATACTTCCGTCTTTCCCAATTACTTCGAACCATTCGGGACCCATGCCAGTAGCACCATGCGAGATTATTTTACTGCCATTAAACACTTCGGTGTAATAAGTTGTGCCATCAGCTCCATATATACCTTCGACTTTTATAAGCCTTTGCCCATCCAATGCAAAATGGTCATCCACAAAATCAACTCCTTTTACTGCCCCATCGTGATAAATGGTGTGACCTACTCTGGTAATGGAACTCAATCCTGCAATATTCCACCCATAACCGGCAATGCCATTGCCCGATTGGCTATTGTAAACCAATGAAACTGATGGTTGCATACCTGCAGTACCCGGTGGCGAAAAAATAGGGATAGTATAGGTTGCACCTCCGGTCAAAGATACTGATGCCTGGCCTGGGGTTGTGCCAACAGGGAAATTATAGTTTAATATTCTTGTTTCAGGATCAACAGGCTGCCCATATGTTATGGGTGATACGCTTGTTGCATTTGGATCAATATAAGCCCTGAAATAATTCGGTGTCAGGGGGGTATATTCGAAACCGGGTAACATACGCACATACTCCGGCGCGGCTATATCATAGGTTTGTGCCCCGCTGTATGGGGTATCCAGTAATATCTGGCTTTTCGACTGCGTGATAACTGAAAGAAGTATTAACAGTATATAAATTTTCTTCATGGCTTTGGATAAATGTAGTTTCAATAATGCGTATCAAATGGTCTAATAGCAAAGATGCTGAGGGTCGTACTCTTGTATGGCAAAATATTTAAAAGCTGCATCAACTTATTCTCTGATGATTTTCCACTCCCGTACTTTGGCTCCAACTTTTATCTGCATTACATAGATGCCTGTTGGAAAACAAGAAAGATCAAACTGATTCGATGGCTGTACCGATTGTATATTCTGCATAATTTTTCCTTCCAGATTGTGCATTGTTATCTGGCTGGCCGCATCAATAGGCATATTTGAAATATCAACTACCAGTTTCCCCTGGGTTGGGTTAGGGTAAATGCTTATTGTCATTTCATCCAGCTTTTCGGTAATTGGTGCTGGAATTGAAGTGCTGTCAGCCATTGCTTCATTGCTCTTTTTGAATCCAATCACACGGTCAGTCCGGTTGCCCGCATCATCGTAATGAAAGGTTATGGTTTGCGCTTCTGACAGTATTGAAACTGATAATAGCAAAAGAAAAGCAACATATTGTACAACTTTCATACTAGGTGTATTTTAGATTGAAATGATAAAAATGTTTTAAAAATAAATGCCTATTTTGTGACTGCAGCCTTCAATTCATCAATCTGTTTCTGCTGATCGATAAGATATAAAGTAAGTTCTTCAATTTTCTTTAGTAAGAGTGCATTCATTTCGCCCATATTCACCCCATTGGCAAGCACTTCCTTATCAGAAGGTATTTCGGGCAGGTGGCTGTTGCTGGCAATAAAAGTACTTACCTCAGCCAGGGGCATAAGTTTATAATCCTTACTAAACACAACATCGTACCATCTATCGAGCGAAACTTTTACCTCGTTGGCAAATATTTTACCGTTTACTTTCAGATTTGTTTCATTACCAGCCTGTGAGGTACCTATAATGACTTCGCTATTGCCCGTTTCGGATATGATGGTCATTTTCGAAACAAGGCTTGTACCCATATAGCTTAAGAATTGAAATCCGGATCCTCTTTGCCCGCTGGTACTGAATTTTAATGCCTGGTTGTTTACATCTCCTCCTCTGCCTACTTCAATTTTGGCAGCATCGGCATTTGAACTTCCGAATATTTCGAGTTTGCCCCAATCGTCGCCTATAGAGTAGCCATATATCCTACCGGTATAAATTGCATAGCGGTTCATATTCAAATCGGTTGTTGCAGTATGATTTCCCAGATTGTCAGCCAATAATTTTACTGGAGCAAGTAGCAGTTTCCCGTTTGCATCGGATGTTACAAAATTAGTTCCATCATTGGTTAACGAAGCAATAGTAGCTTCACCTGCTACATGCAGCAGTGTTGCGGGGGCACCGGTGCCAATGCCAACGTTGCCATTGTTGCCAATAAAAAGTTTAAAATTGAGTCGGGAGGGAGTGAGGCTCGATTTGGGATTAAAAAAATTCAATCCTCCTGTACTATATTGGTCGTCGTACTCAATGCCCCATTTGCCATGTATCCAGTCGTTGGTGGTGGTAACCATATCGCTGAACAATATGGCTCCGTTGCGCGAGGTTGGGTTGAGATCAGGAGATCCTGGGGCAAAATTGGTGCGACATAATAGTATATTGCCACCCTGGAGTTGGAGTTTTTGAACAGGATCAACAGTATTGCTAACAATGCCTGTAGTTACATTTTTATATGCTGAAAGCGTAAGATAACCGGTAAAGTAATTGGTTCCATTATAACCAATTGCTTTGCTGAGATACTTCATATATTCCTGCGTAGTTCCGCTTGGTGTTAGAACAAAGCCATTTGATTGAGCTTTAGAGTTTAAATGGCTTACTATGATCAGCAGCAGCACTATTGCTGAAATAAACAGATTTTTATTCAAGGTTTTCATAATCTATTATTTTAATCGTTGGTTTTTAACATAATTTTGAATTGATAAAGAGATATTTTATATAGCATCAACCTTACCGTTTTTTCACTCATTTCAATTATTTATTTTAATCCATTTTCCCTGTTCTACTAATTTGCCTTTAAAGAGCAGCCTCCAGAAATAAGTCCCTGCCGCATTATCGGACATGTCGAATTGTTCATAGGTGTTGTATAGGTGTGTTTCGAGTATAAGGCAACCCGTAGGATCAAACAGTTGAAATTCAGCACCTGTGATCTGAGGTCCTGACTGGATACCGATAAAGTCGGAACCAGGATTAGGGTAAACTGTCAGATTATGAGATGAAAAAGTCGGGAAATCGGATTTTGAGGTAATAATGCCTGTACTGTCAACTTTCATGATCACAATATCCCGATCATTCTGAATATTGGCCGGATCCATATAATTTCCTGCCATGATGCACCCACCATCACTTGTAGCCTCTATATACCCAAGGCTGTAGCAGGCATCCCCGCCATAAAACCGGGTCCAGCGGCAATTAAGCAACGAATCGTAATTGCTTAGCATGATTTTCTGGTTGATATTTGTGCAAGAATAAAGTCCGTTTGCAAAGCCACCGGCGTAGATACTGTTTGGGCTGGCAACCGCGATACATTTCCGGTAGGCAGTATAATCAGGAAGGTATCCTGGCCTTCCTGCATGGTTGAAATAAAGTGAGTCTTCGTCGATGGACAACTTGGTAATGCCAACCTGGAATTCATTCTGATCAGAAAGATACATACCGGCAAAGCAATATACAGAATCGTTTAAAGCTATGGCTGATTTTTCCCTTTGAAAAAGAAATGGTGTATGTTTTGTCCCAATAATATTGAGATTAGTATCCATATCGATGGTTGCAAGACCAGCATAAGGATAATAGATAGTAAACCCTTCCACAAAAAGCTTAAACCGATCTTTTATCCAAATAACATCCGACAGAAAACTTGAATAAATACTGCCCCCTTCAAGATAGGCGGATCGTATAGAATCCCCGTATTTGGAAATTTGGATCAGAAAAGGCTTTTTGGTATAGGATCCTTGTGTATTATTCAAAAGAGTTGTTCCAATCAGGATATTTGAGTCAGGGTAGAATGCGACTGAGTATTTTTCACCTGCTATCCCGTTTATGGGATATAGCTTTTCCCATAGTATATTCAATGAGGTATCTAATTTTATGACACAGAGATGACCAAGTGAATCGTCTTTCAATTTATGATTCCCGAAAGCCAAAAATTCGCACTCATTTAATAGAAGAAAATTGTCAATTGTATTGGTGCTACTATCACCTGAATCGAATATAATAGTGGACACCAATATCCCATTCTGAGTAAATTTCGAAATTTTGTTTGTCAGATAGGGACCTGTTGCCTCCGTTCTGGTTTGCCTGCTCAAAAAATAATTGTTGCCTATCTGCTTGATAACTAATGCCGTTTGCTGTAAGGGGGCTACTTCTTTCCAGATGAAATTCACCTGGGCTATACTTTTAAAACAGCCTAAAACAAGGAGTAATACCAAAAGCAGTAGTTTCATATTATTTAGCCTTTATTATTTTAATCTAATGGAATCGGGTTGCTACCTGAAAAGTGAAAAATTCCATAATGTATCCGGGCCTGATGGAAATATTCAATGGTGCTACTGATATTGTCTGAGACATATATCCCATTTATTTTTATATCTATCAAAGAGGATCCAAGTGGCCTTAATCCTTCATGATCAGTATCTTTGTATATAAGGTCTTTAGTTTGCGAGAGATAAAAGTTTAAATCGGCAGGAGGAATACAGGTTACAAGGTCAGGATATTGCGTGGAATTCCAGTATAGATGTGAATAACGAATATTACTAGGCTGAACGTTTGGATCGATTGGGTATTCCTTTGGATCTAATATATCAATAAACCCCTCATTATTAGGAAGTTCTTCGACCCAGCCTTGGTAAGGCCATGCCACAGTAGCCATTATTTTTTTCTGCGTTTCAAGTGCTGCGTCACTTTGGAGAGCGACAACATTTCCAGCATTTGGCCCGTCACAGATACCTGGAATTTCATCACGCCAATAACCCCAGTAGTCAACATCGTTGAAGGTTGTACTATAAACGTTACTCCCGTATGCGAATGTTGAAACTGCATTACAAATCAAAGAAGAGGAAGTGATTTCCAGAGTTGAAATGTTTACAGAGATCAGTTGTTTGTCATTATACGGTTTGGATTGGAATTGGGTCCGAAGGGTATCAACCAACTCAAGGTATTTGTTGTAAACTTCAGTTTCTGATATTTTACCATCAGTAATGGGTAGTGTTAACACACAGCTTTCTGTCCAAAATTCCCCTTTACCGCTATTACCATCACCAAATGTAAAATTTACAGTGGAGCTCAATAACCAATTAGCTTCTTCAGGGGTCATTTCGCTTGTGCTTTTAAATCCTGATTCGCCGCGTGCTTTAAAGTTTTTGATCATGCTGGCAATTTTCAGGTCGTTAGCCGGAATTACATGGTGTTCGCTTGTGATTTGCTCCTTTTTGCAGGATACGGACAGTATGCCCGAAAAAATAACCGAAAGCAAAAGATACGATTTGAATTTGATTTTCATAAAAGTGGTTTTTAAAGGATTTATATTGTTAGAATAGAGATGATATTCGGTAATTTATTAAATGAGTACTATTGTATCAGGCGGGGAATTGCATAAAGTATAATCAAATACTTGTACTAAACTATTGAATTTTAGATAACAAAAGTGCTTTATTATTTAAAATAACACAATGATTCAGCATATTTTGATATGCAAAAATACCGAAGGACATAGAATTATTGAGTCCGGAAAGGAATAATAATAGTCCGAAAAGGTATATTATTATACCTTTTCGGATGTTACCAGGCTTTAAATGCAGTAAAATCAATAGTTTCAGGAATTATAATAGAGCATTCAGCATTTGAAAAAAGTATATCTTTGGGGTGATATTTGAACCGGTGAATGGCAATTACTGACTTATGTCCCGTAAAAATCAGTTTGTTGCCTCTATTATGGAACAATGATATAAATACATTGATATTCAATTAAATAAGATGAACCTTCATGAATGCTACCAATAAATTTAAAAATATAGATGATCTCCTTTTTGCTATTTTAAAATACAGGAATTCATCCAATCTCAAACAAAGCAGTATAGGGCGTGAAATCGGCTTATCGCAAAAGCAATATAGTCGTATCGAAGCTGGTGATGTAACATTAAAGTTTAAAATATTCCTCCGGATAGCCCTTGCTTTGAAGTTAAATCCCTGCGATTTACTCGAAGAATCTGACTTGTTAAAAGAGTTTGGTCCGTGTAAAAAAGCAATCAAAATTTTACAGTTGCAGGAGGAAATCGAGGAACTTAAAAAGCGCAATATGCTGCTTGAACAGATATTTACAAATAATCAGGATAAATACGCGGTTGAGTAATCTCCGGATTCTGATTGCCTATCCCTGTATCCGGTTGCAACCTGATACTTCGTGCTTTGTGATTTAGGCAGGATATTATTTTGATGTGCTGGATACATAATCACTTGAGAAAAATTCATCTATTGATTTTGATTTTGTTCTTTTGTCATGAAACAAAAGAACCAAAAATTCTAGGCTGTATATAAATTTTACACATCTGTACGCCTCGGTAAAGGCTCGCAAAACAAGGCTTGGCACTTTTGGGACATCATCCTTACAGCACATGAAGCTGGTGTTTTGCTACGCACATGCCTGCGCGTTTTACCTTCGGCTACAGCTGCTGTAAAATTTCTATAAGGCCAGTCTTTACACCCCGGGAATTTACCTGTGAACCCAAATCGTTGTCCCGAAATGTTGCCTTAGGGGGTGATTTTATTAGAATGGACTGGCCTTAGAAAAATACTCCAAATGCTACAGTATTAAATTTAAAGAAGGAGATATTCTCTTTTTAAATATATCTCATCCATGCATAATTGATTGTAAATGAAAATATCAAAATGATTCTTCGTTATGCAAATTCTACGCCAGAATATATATTTATACCACTGAACCCAATTTAGAAATCTATCCATTGCCCAGCACATCAAAATATTATGTAGCCGTGATTTAAACTATTCTACCTGCTCGTTTCAATTCATTTTATACATTTGAACCTTAAAATCAACCGTATAATGAAAAAACTGATCGTACCCGTATTTTTGCTTTTCGCATCCTTACAATCCTTTGCCTCGTTCGATGAATGGTTTATTAATAAAACCCTCAGGATTGATTATTACCATACCGGCAATTCCGACAGCGAATTGTATTCTCTCGATCAGGTAAAATCAGAGCCATACTGGGGTGGTTCGCACCAAACGCTTATTGACACACTCAACTACGGAGAGTATTATTTTAAGGCTTTCGATGTAAATTCGAATACACTTATCTACAGCCGGGGCTATTGCGCTTTATTCGACGAATGGCAGTTTACTGACGAAGCCAGGAATACCACGCGTACTTTCACCGAAACAGTGGTGATGCCATTCCCGAAAAAGGATGTGCGGGTGGAGTTCTTCAGCCGGAATTTCATGGGTATTTTCGAAAAGAAGTTTGAATACAGTATCGTAGTAGAAAACTACTTTATTTCAGAAGAAAAGCCGATGGCATACCCTGTGTACGAGGCTCTGCTGTCGGGTGACCCAAAAACAAAGGTTGATGTGGTTATTTTACCTGAAGGATATACGGCTTCCGAAATGGAATTGTTTAAATCAGACTGCGATAAGTTTATAGCCGGACTCTTTGCATTTGAACCCTACACTCAAAACCGCGATAAATTTAATATCCGGGCAGTACTCGCGCCTTCGGTTGAGTCAGGCACCGATATTCCCGGCGATAAAATATGGAAGAATACCATTATGAACAGTTCTTTCTTTACCTTCGATTCCGACCGTTACCTGATGACAACCGACAATAAGAGTGTTCGCAATCTGGCTGCCAACGCCCCCTACGACCAGATTTATATTCTGGTTAACAGCTCCAAATACGGAGGAGGCGCTATTTATAATTATTACAGCACTTCGGTGAACAGCAATGCCTCTTCGGCCAAAATTTTCGTTCATGAGTTCGGACATGGCTTTGCCGCTTTAGCCGATGAGTACGACGATGGCTCAACTGCCTTCAACGATATGTATCCGCTTAACCTGGAGCCCTGGGAGCCCAATATTACCACACTTGTAAAGTTCGAAACCAAGTGGAAAGGAATGCTGCCGGCCGATGCGCCCATTCCTACTCCGGCTGTAAAAAGCAGCGGAATGCAGTTGGGCGTGTACGAAGGAGCCGGATATGTAGCCAAAGGATTGTACCGCCCCGTTCCTGATTGCCTGATGCGTTCGTTCAAAGGCGATAAATTTTGCCCCGTTTGCACCAAAGGGATTCAGGATATGCTTGATTTTTATACCCGATAAACTTATCAGTCTTCGGAGTTGTAAGTGCCTAAAGTGCCTATAGTTGTAAGTGCCTAAAGTACATAGAGTGCCTGGAGTTTTGAGTTAAAGTACTAAGAGTGACTAAAGTTGTAATTTTCAAATTTTCAAATTTTCAAATTTCCGCATTTTCAAATTCCCCAACCCCCAACCCCATTAAACCACAATGTTGTCGCCAAAAATTCTGCCAATCATGCTTACATGCGTTCTGCTTGTTTTTTGCTCGTTTCTTGAACCTGAGCTGGAAACACGATCGCTGCTTGGCAACAGAATTGAATTGAAAATTCCAAAACACTTCGTCGTGATGTCCGACGAAATGCTGCAAGCCAAATACCCTGCCGTGAACCGTCCAACCCTGGTTTATACCAATGAGTCAGGAGGAATTAATGTTGCCCTCAACCTTACTGTGAGTAAAGCGGATCAGGATATGATTCCACAGTATAAAGATTTTTTTGTGAGTACTTTCAAAAGTACATACCCAACTGCGGTTTGGAAGAATGAAGGGGTTGTTGAAATTAACGGTCGCAAAACCGGTTTTCTGGAGTTGATTACGCCTGCATTGGACACTGAGATTTATAACCTCATTTTTTTTACTGACCTCGACGGGAAACTTCTATTGTGTTCATTCAATTGTACCATTGAGCAACTGGATACCTGGGCCCCGCTGGCAAAGGAAATCATGAATTCGCTTAAAATTTCGGAATAGTTTATTGAATAGCCTGTTCACCAGAAACAATATGGAGACGGTATCTATACTTTTGAAAGTGATCTCACTGAATTCAGGTGTCAGATTCGTATTATAAAAATATGCTGGAGATCATTTAATGCTTTGATAATGAAAAAATTGACTGGCTCAGATATTTCTTAATTAAATATATTCTAAATAGGAATAAAACTATCAGTTATCAATCGGATGTAGATGGGAATTGACTAATTTTGCAGCCCTAAAAAATTGAATTTTTATTTCTTTTACGTGTTATCCCATTAACAGTACATAATACAGGAGGGCATATGGCCATTACAAAACTAGATCAAATGTTTGATTTGCTGAAGAGCAAACCTAAAAAACGTCTTTCGGTTGCATTTGCAAACGATGCGCACACTATCGAAGCTGTGTATACAGCAGTCGAAAAAGGAATTATCGATGCCACGCTTACCGGCGACGAAGCTTTTATTAAAAAAGTATGCCAGGAGCATCAGATGGATGCAGGCAAATTCGAAATACTCCACGAGCCCGACGAATTGAAAGCTGCCACGCTGGCTGTGAAGTTGATTAACGAAGGCAAAGCCGGTTTATTAATGAAAGGGTCGCTCAGTTCGGATAAATATATGCGTGCCATTCTGAATAAAAATTCAGGAATTACCAACGAAGGCGCTGTGCTGTCGCATGTGACCGTAATGGAATTTCCGGCATACCATAAATTGCTTACCATTGCCGATGTAGCCATTATTCCACAGCCCGACCTGAAACAAAAAATTAAAATGGTCAGTTACCTGGTTGCTGTCGCAAAAGCCATAGGTGTTGAAAAACCAAAAGTTGCAGCCATAGCCGCTACCGAGCAGATGTTGCCAGGCATGCCAGCCTGTGTTGAAGGTGCTATCCTCGCTAAAATGAGCGACCGTGGACAGATTCAGGGATGTATTGTCGACGGACCCTTATCACTGGATGCTGCTATCGATATGGAATCGGTGCAGATTAAAAAAGTCACAGGGCCCGTTGCCGGCGATGCTGACTGTCTGCTTTTCCCCAATATCGAATCAGGAAACGTATTCTTCAAGGGCGGTACTAAACTGGCCGGAGCCGAATTAGCTGCTTACGTTGCTGGTGCCAGGGTGCCATGCGTATTAACATCGCGCGGCGACAGTGCACTCACCAAAACCTACTCCATTGCTCTTGCTGCTTTAATGGCATAACAAAAGCCGGCATATTTGCTTTTGGCAGTAACTGGACGAACTCAATGAAAAAGTGATGCTATTTGGGTCAACTCACTAATCAAACGCGCGATTTAACCCGATAACTGATCAATTTAACCATACACAAATGGAAGACTTCCGCATACTTGCGATAAATCCTGGATCAACGTCAACAAAAATTGCGGTGTATCATAACATGAACCCTATTTTTGTTAAGAATATTACACATCCCAGTGAGGAACTCGCACAGTTTGAGCATGTAGCCGACCAATTCCATTTCCGTAAAGAGATTATTTACAAGGAACTCGAAGAAGCTGAAATTCAGATAGATAAAATTCAGGCTGTGGTTGGCCGCGGAGGTATGCTGAAGCCCATTTCGTCAGGTGTTTACCTGGTGAACGAGGCCATGAAAACGGATCTGCACGAGCACCCTATAAAGGAACATGCCAGTAACCTCGGCGGATTGATTGCTGATGATATTGCACGCTCCCTGCCCGATGCCAAAGCCTACATTGCCGATCCGGTAGTGGTGGATGAACTGGATGATATTGCCCGCGTTTCGGGACATCCGCTTTTCAACAGGATATCCATATTTCATGCACTCAATCAGAAATCCATTGCCCGGCAACATGCGAAGAGCATTATGAAGCGCTATGATGATATGAACCTCATAGTAGTTCATATGGGTGGAGGAATCACGGTGGGTGCTCACTACAAAGGGCGGGTTATTGATGTAAACCAGGGACTCGACGGGGAGGGACCTTTTTCGCCCGAGCGCAGCGGAACACTTCCTACAGGAGATCTGGTCCGTTTTTGTTTCAGTGGGGAGTACACCGAAAAAGAGATTATCAAAATGGTGGTAGGCAGCGGCGGAGTTGTTGCCTATCTGGGAACCAACAGTGCTTACGAAGCGGAACAACGTGCCCAGAACGGTGACGAAAAAGCTAAGTTCATCCTCGAAGCATTGGCATACCAGGTTGCAAAAAGTATCGGATCAATGGTTCCGGTGCTTAAAGGCGAAGTCGATGCCATACTGCTTACAGGTGGTGTAGCTCACAGCAAATGGATCACAAATCTGATAATCGAAAGAGTTTATAAATTCGCCCCGGTATATATCTATCCTGGTGAGGACGAAATGCGGGCTCTGGCCATGAACGGGTTGATGGTACTTAAAGGGGAAGTGGAAGTGAAGGAGTATAAATAATTTGATAATTTGATAATTTGATAATTTGAAAATTTGGGAATTTGGAAATTTGGGGATGTGGAGATGTGGAAATGTGGAAATGTGGGAATTTGGGAATTTGAAAATTTATGACACTTACAACTTTAGTCACTCTAAGTACTTTAGGCACTTAAAACTTTAGGCACTCTAAGTACTTTAGGCACTTAAAACTTTAGGCACTCTCAACTCCAGGCACTCTTTACCTCAGACACTGATAGTTACAATAAAAGGTTTTTTACAAATATAAATGCAGAGGAAGCATTGCTTATAATTGGCAGTGCTTTTTTTATGTGGTGCAGGACCAATCGCTATTCATTTAATATATTACGGAATCAGTTTCATTTTCAATGGATTATATCTTTTTTAAGCCCCTAAATGCGAAGTATCGGACATTTGTGGTTGTTTTGTTTTTATACCAGAAAAGCTACAGAAAAGGCACAAGGTAAAGTAGGACCACTGAACCTCTGTGGATTCTCCGTGTAACCTATGTGTAACAGCCGTCAAAGCTATGGCACAAAAGGCACAAAGGAGGCACAAAAGGCACAAAGAAAAGTTCAAACCCTTTGTGAACCTTCGTGTCTTCTCCGTGTAACTTCGTGTAACAGCCGTTAAAGCTATGGTACTAAAGGCACAAAGGAGGCACAAAAGGCACAAAGAAAAAGACTAACCCTTTGTGAACCTTCATGTCTTCTCCGTGTAACTTCGTGTAACAGGACAGTATATAAATCAGTCATACATGATCTGGATTCGTACGCATCGATAATTAAAATTGGGGAAGTTATTTTGTCATCTTTACAAACTAAATTCATCCTTGATCTTTAATTCATTCATTGCTGATTCATATTGGAGTTCATGAGACGTTGCACTAAGTTGATTCTACGTCCAGGTAATGGAACAAGAAATTGAATCAAAAGTGGATCCTATTAATATACTGGGCACTTACCACAATCTGCTAATTACTCCCCGACTTTTGAAAGTGATCCCAGATATTCCATACCTCTTTCTCCTCAGTTTCAGTAATTTTTATAGTGGTATAAGGCGGATATGTGATTGATGTAACTCTTTTGCCGAATTATGTAACATGCACCATATGTTTAGGACGCAACTTTGCAGTGTGATAATGAAGTCACAATCTAAACTAAAAAAATGAAACTTAATAAAATGTTCCCCATCGCTGCATTGCTAATGGTAGTTTTAATGGGAAGTTGTGAAAAAGCTCAGGATACCCTCACTCCGGTTGATAATTCATCAATGGAAAAATCATCAGATCATAATAAACCAAATGGTGATGCACTTAAAGCTGTAAATCTGGGTCTCGCAGGTGAATTCGCAATTCTTTCAAAATCAGGAATTACCAATGTATTTCAATCAGCAGTTACCGGCGATATTGGATCAAGTCCAATCACCGGAGCCGCAATTTTAATTACATGTGCCGAAGTAGCTGGAACTATTTACTCTGTTGATGCAGCTGGCCCGTTACCTTGCAGGGTAACCAATGCAAGCCGCCTTACTACTGCCGTAGCAAATATGCAAACAGCATACACTGATGCTGCAGGACGTAAAAATCCTAAATTCCTTAATCTGGGAGCCGGAAACCTGGGTGGCAAAACACTGAAACCTGGTTTATATAAATTTACCACTCCTGTTATCATTCCTACTGATGTAACCATTTCGGGCGGACCTAATGATGTATGGATCTTCCAGATTGCAGGTACTCTCAATATGAGTTCAGCTGTTAAAATCACATTGACAGGTGGAGCAAAAGCAAAAAATATTTTCTGGCAAACTGCTGGTGCCGTTACTTTAGGTACAACCAGTCATTTCGAAGGTGTTATCCTGGGCAAAACCGGAATTACATTGCTTACTGGGGCAACTATTAATGGAAGGTTGCTTGCACAAACTGCGGTTGCACTGCAGAAAAGTACGGTTACAAAACCATATTAAACCGAAAATATTCTATCAAAAAAAAGAGGCTGCCGTAAGGTTAGCCTCTTTTTGTTGTGCAGGTATGGTCATACTCTAAAGTGTGAAATTGCCTTAAGACTGTTAAAACATCCTGTTTATGCTATCTGATACCGTTTCGCTATGCATAATACCTTCTTTATCTGCTCTTTTTCGGCTCCCTGCGTGACGGGGTCAAACGAAATAGGGCAGATGTAATGTGAATAAAAGAATTTTAAATAAAAAAAATAAGGTGCAGCGCACCACCAATATTTGTAGCAACAGAATAACACAAAATTTAAATTAGGTGCAGCGCACCGTAACAAAATAATTCAATGGCCAATACCTATACAAATTGTTATTTCCACCTCGTTTTTGCCATTAAAAACCGTGAAGCCCCCAACTGGCGCGGGTTTGCAGCTTAGCGCAACGATCCCCCGCTAGCGCCGATTTGCAATCGGTGATGGTACAATCCACATAATTAACACCCCCTGCTGATGTCTTGAAATTAGTGGAGTGTAAATAGCTGATAATATAGCCATCAAGTACCGCAAAATCCATTTGCCTGGTCATACTAAATCCAGAACAAAATATTACTTTTTCGCCAGCTTTTACTTTTGTATAACTTGACAGGAGATCGCTCTAATCAGCGATTTTAATATGATGAAATAGCCATGATTGGAATATACCACCAACCGAAAATGATATTTAGATCAATCTGGCGAACCTTTAGCTCATACAAGGCACTGAGCCTGCCGAAGTGCGATGCACTGAGCCTGCCGAAGTGAACACCTTTAAAAAACAATTAAGACGTTCATAATTCCATCTGACCCGTAAAAAATTAAAAAATAAGCAGATGAAATAGCCATGATTGGAATAAATCACCAACCGAAGATGATATTATGATCAATCTGGCGTATTACATGCGACCCGTTAAAAATAAATAATAACGCATGAAATTTTATGCTATTTGGTTCGAACAACAAGTGTAATACCTTTCAAAGATATATACATAAAACAAATATATTGATATGGATTTAGTATGTTTGCTTATCCTAACGCATCAGGAAATACAACGCGAACCGAAGCTCTGACTCACAATCTAATAAACTAACTATATGAATTTCAGACTGTTTTTCACCATGCTATCAACAATGGCTATAATTATTTCATCCTGTAAAAAGGAAAAGGATCCGGAAATCCCTCCAGTTGTTGTGAATCCGAAGGTTTATGTTGTAGGGTATCTGGGAACTAAGGCATGCTTATGGGTTGATGGTAAACTTAGTATTCTTTCTGAACCAGGTCTTTATTCGAGAGCATATGATATAAAGATTTCAGGAGATGATACTTTTATCTGTGGATTTGAGAGTAAATATGCTGTCTACTGGAAAAATGGAGTCCGGGTAAGGCTATCAGATAGCACTTCTAATTGTACTGCTGAGAAAATATTCATTTCAGGCACAAACATGTACATTATAGGATATCAAGATATTGATTACTTTACTTCAATTCCTAAGTTTTGGGTAAACGGGGCAGATGTTCCTTTGTCTACTATAGAAGATTGCCGTTTTACAGATGTATATGTCTCCGGAAATGATGTTTATATTTTAGGCTATGAGAAAACAGTGTCGGATAGGTACAGGCCTATAGTATGGAAAAATGGTATTGCCGAATACTTTACAGATGGGACTGTTTCAACAATTCTCAATTCCGTATTCGTTAAGGGGAATGATATTTATATTGCCGGCTATGAGATAGGTAGTTATGATCATGGTATTGCTTGCTATTGGAAAAACTCAGATAAAATTTATTTACCCTGTGATGGATTTGATTCGCATACCAGAAGTATTTTTATGAATGGTGATACCCTTTATATCGGGGGCAACTATAGAGATAACATTACTGCTGATGTAATACCTGTTTATTGGAAAAATGGTGTAATACAACCTATTGGTCATTCAGATGATTTTGATTGCTTGTATAATAGCTTCTTCATTTATAATAATGATGTATATGCCACAGGTCAGCAGTATAATCAAGGGAATAAGCATAAGGCTTCGTATAGCAAAAATGGAGAATACTACTCACTTTGTGACACAACAATATCTGTTTCAGGACAAGGTATATTTGTGAAATAATAATACCTGAGCTGGCACGGAAATGTTGGCCGTTGGAACCCCGGCTGGCGCCGATTTGCAATCACAAGAGTTCGAAACCTTTGCTTGAGGAATGAAAATTGAATTGAAAAAGTATAAATTACGCTTGAATCATTGCTACTAACCGGAATTTCTATTTCCAGGAATGCAGTTTTTCAATGTTTCGAACACTCTTCATTTGCAATGTGTGCCGGTATAATCTCACTCATACTAACTTTACCATATTTTGTAAACACAAATGGCAATTATGAGTTGGATATTTTTACCCTAAATGTTGATTCGGCTGATCTTATTACCGAATTACCCGAACAACCCGAAGCCAAAGCCCACGATGCCATTATTTTCCCCAACCCCGGCCGCGAAATACTGAATATACAATCGGGGCCGCAGATTAGCGTGAATATTCAGGATTTCTTCGCTCCAGCTATCAGATTTCTTAGCACGCGAGGGAAGTGTTCGTATTCCAGTTCGTGAATTTTCGCAGCCAGTGTTTCGGCAGTATCACTGCTGTTTACCTTACACCGTGCCTGAAAAATAATATCTCCTTCGTCGTAATGCTCATTTACATAGTGTATGGATATACCGCTTTCGGGATCAGCAGCGGCAACCACTGCCTGATGTACTCTCATTCCATACATGCCTTTCCCTCCGTATAAGGGCAGCAAAGCCGGATGGATATTTACAATGCGCCCCGGGTATTCATGAATAATATAATCCGGAATAAGCCACAGGAACCCGGCAAGTATTATCCAGTCAATACCTCTGTTTTTCATATCGTCGAGTATCGCAGTAGTATTGTAAAAAGTACTGCGGTTGAACTCTACCGTTGGTATACCCAGTATTTCGGCTCTTTTGAGCACATAGGCATCAGGGTTGTTACAATATATAACAGCAATTTCGAGTATCCCTGTGCCCGAAAAGTAATCAGCTAACCGCTGTGCATTACTTCCGTTGCCTGAGGCAAAAACAGCGATTCGTGGTATGGGTTGCATTTCTTTTTCTTTATTTGTTTCAATCGTAATGGCATTCAGATAAACTCCTGTAAAATCATTGCAGCGACAAAATAACAAAAACCCCCCGACATACAGCCGTTGAATCTACAAACAGAGGCAAAAAAAGAATAAGGCAAGGTGCTGCGAAAGGCAAAAAAACAATATGCTTTTATATATTTGTATGAAAAACAATGGTTTAGGTCACTTAACCTTAAAATAATCAGAGTAATTATTGTTTTATCGGCTAATTTGTTATTTCTTTGCAGCCTAAAACCAATTAAAGCGTACAACAATGTCCGACATTGCAACAAGAGTAAAAGCTATCATCGTTGATAAGCTGGGAGTAGACGAAAAAGAAGTAAACCCTGCAGCAAGTTTCACCAACGACCTGGGTGCCGATTCATTGGACACCGTTGAACTGATTATGGAATTCGAGAAAGAATTCAACATTGCTATTCCTGACGATCAGGCTGAAAAAATCAGTACAGTAGGTGATGCTATCACTTACCTCGAAAGCAACGCGAAATAAGTAAAACTCATTCGATGAAGTTAAGGCGAGTAGTAGTTACCGGCCTTGGCGCGCTAACTCCATTAGGCAATACGGCTCCTGAATACTGGAGTGGGTTGGTTAATGGGGTTAGTGGTGCTGGCCCAATCACACGTTTTGATACGACTAAGTTCAAAACGCAGTTTGCATGTGAGATCAAGAATTTCGACCCTTTGAATTTTTTCGACAGGAAAGAGGTCAGGAAGTTTGATCCTTTTACCCTTTATGGCATGGTAAGTGCCGATGAAGCGGTAAAAGATTCAGGATTGGATATCGAAAAAGTGGATCTTGACAGGATTGGTGTAATCTGGGCTTCAGGAATTGGTGGTATGACCACTATTTTTGATGAAATCTCCGGATTTGCTGCCGGCGACGGTACTCCGCGCTTTAGTCCGCTTATGATTCCTAAAATGATTGCCGACATTGCTGCTGGTCAGATATCCATTCGATATGGATTCAGGGGACCGAATTTTGCAACCGTATCGGCTTGTGCATCATCAGCCAATGCGTTGATCGACGCTTTTAATTATATCAGGCTTGGTATGGCTGATGCTTTTGTTACCGGTGGTTCCGAAGCAGCAATCAATGTTTCGGGCGTGGGAGGCTTCAATGCCATGCATGCCTTGTCGACCCGTAACGATGATCCTTTAACTGCTTCACGTCCTTTTGACAAGGATCGCGATGGTTTTGTTATTGGTGAAGGCGGTGCAGCACTTATATTTGAAGAACTGGAACATGCCCTTGCAAGAGGTGCAAAAATATACGCCGAAGTTGCAGGCGCCGGTATGAGTGCTGATGCACATCATATTACAGCTCCGCATCCCGAAGGATTAGGTGCATTAAATTCAATGCGTTCAGCCATACGCGACGCAGGAATGACTATCAATGATATCGATCATGTAAATACACACGGTACCTCGACACCACTTGGCGATATTGCCGAAACAACAGCTCTGGGCAAGTTATTCGGCGAGCATTCATCCAAAGTATTTGTTAACTCAACCAAGTCGATGACTGGTCACCTGTTGGGTGCAGCCGGCGCGGTTGAAGCTATGGCTTCTATCCTGGCTGTTAAAAATGATATTATTCCGCCAACGATCAACCATTTTACCGATGATCCGGAGGTTGATCAATCACTTACATATGTATTTAACAAAGCATTGCATGCCCCTGTAAATGCAGCCTTAAGCAATACTTTCGGCTTTGGTGGCCACAATGCAACACTCATCTTCAAGAAATTTGTGGAGTAATTTTGACTTTCGACGTCATCAAACCAATCAGAGTATTTCTCTCTGACGATAAGCAACTTTTCGTAGCACTAAAAAATATTTTCGGGTTTTATCCCGGAAATATTTTTTTGTATAAACTGGCATTCCGTCACCGTTCGCAGGCAATTGAACTCAATAACGGCAGCCGTATCAGCAACGAAAGGCTCGAATACCTTGGCGATGCCATTTTAAGTGCCATTGTAGCCGATCATCTTTTTAAGATGTTTCCATATAAAGATGAAGGATTCCTTACCGAAATGCGTTCGCGCATTGTAAGCCGTGCACAGTTGAATAAACTCTCACAGAAACTGGGTATCGATACCCTTATTACGGCCAGTACCGAAAACAACAATGTGTTCCGTTCCATGAAGGGTGATGCTTTCGAAGCCTTGATAGGAGCCATTTACCTCGATAAAGGATATAATTTTACCAGGCAGATTGTGATCGAGAAGATAGTTAAGCAGCATTTCGATCTGCAGGAACTGGAAAATAACAATACCAATTACAAAAGCCAGATCATTGAATGGTCGCAGCGCGAAAAACGCTCGGTTGAATTCGTGATCCTCAACGAAGTCGGACATGGATACAACAAACAATATGTTGTGGATGTGCTTGTCGACAAAATTTCACTTGGTAAAGGACGCGATTATTCCATCAAAGGTGCTGAGCAGGATGCAGCCATGAAAGCATTGCTGGTTCTTGAAAATGAAAAACTGTAAGTATTCAGTTGCTTACAAATCTGGTTCTTAAACTTTTAATCCGGCTGTTCAGCCAATGAGCCTTGATTGAATCCACTGAACAGTCACCCGATAATATAAATTAATTTTAGTGTATGAGCACCCACGGATCAAACAAAGCAATTGTTTTTGCACTGGCAGGTAACCTGCTGATAGCTATTATCAAATATGTAGTTTCGTTTATTACCGGCAGTACAGCCATGCTGGCCGAATCCATACATTCAACCGCCGATAGTTTTAACCAGGTGCTGCTTTTGTTGGGTCATAAAAGAGCTAAAAAATCAGCCAACGAAATGCACAGTTTCGGGTATGCCAACGAGGTATTTTTCTGGTCGCTGATGGTTGCGGTGCTTTTGTTTTTTGTAGGAGCCTTGTTTTCAATTTATGAAGGCATTCACAAGCTTTCGCATCCTGAAGAACTAACCAATGTTTACTGGATTTTTGCCGTATTATGCTGTTCAATACTTATCGAAGCCAAATCGTTCCAGGTTGCTTTTGCCGAGTTCCGTAAAACTACAAATCTTCCTTTTTTTAAAGCTGTAAGGGCATCAACACAGGTCAGCCTGATTGTGGTGGTATTAGAGGATTCGGCTGCCATGGCCGGTTTGATAATAGTGTTGATTTCTACATTACTGGCCTGGCTGGTAAACCCGCTGTTCGATGCGCTCGGAAGTATTACGGTTGGGATTTTGCTACTTGCTGTATCCATATTGCTGATTGCCGAAGTTAAAAACCTGATTGTAGGCGAAAGCATGCCGCGTGACAGAAGGCAGGTGATGCGGAATGTAATACGTAAATACAAACAGGTCAAACATATTAACCGTATGCAGACAATGGTAATGGGCGATAGTAATTACCTGGTTTTGATATCAGTTGATATGGACGATGATATGAAAAGCTCCGAAGCCGAAGATCTGATTGAAAAGCTGAAGCTTAATCTCAAGAAAGAGATCCCTGAAATAGGAACCATCTATATCGAAATTCAGGATTCTGTGAGAAATCGTAAAGTATAATATGTAATTTATTTTGAGCATATTTTTACTTAAGCAATGAATTCTCATATTGATTTTATATTGTTGTATGTATTATTGAACAATTATAACAGTCAGATTCATTGAAGTTTTTTTAAATATGCCAATTTGTTCTCGAAATATTATAATTGTAGGTAATATATTGTAAATTGGCTCTTTGATTTGAACACAATAAAAAATGTTGTATGAATGAAGAAAAGGCAATATTTATAGCTTCACCTATTGGACAGGAGGGAACCGAAATACGTAAACATTCCGATACTTTCCTCAAGCATCTGGTTGCAGAAACAATTAATCGAAATGATGAATTTGTTGGAATAAAAATCATTCGTGCAGATCAACTTGCCCAACCAGGTAAAATAACAACACAATTTATAAGACAATTAACCGATGCAGATGTAGTAGTTGCAGACCTTACTAATCTGAATCCCAATGTTTTATATGAATTGGGAATTCGGCAGGCCCTATTGAAACCTTATATTTTAACTGCAAAGTCAGGGACCGAATTGCCATTTGATCTAAAAGATTCGCGAACAATTTTTTATGATATTACAGATCTTGATTCGATGGTTAGGGCAAGGGAAGATTTTAGAAAATTTCTGATTGAAGCACTCAAAGGGAAGATTGATCCTTATGATGAAGAGCTTTTTGGCCTGAGGAAATCCGCTGCAAAAAATAAATCACAGCATGATTCTAAAGAGCTTCGGCTTATGGAAACTCTCGATGCAATTATTGAAGCTGAAAAGTTAACAGCAGGAGCAGTCGATTCTTTGTCTCATAGACTTTCACTAGCGGTCAATCAAATTGAGTCGCTATTTACAACTGGATACAGGGGAGCAGGAAGCTATTTATATATTGATGGAGAACGAGAAGCCTTTAGTGCACTGGTAGCAGCACTTTCGAGAGCAAAACAATCTATTAAGACTACCAGATATTCGCCGTTTGCTGTAGGTACTCGCCAGGAAGAATTCGCGAAAATGATCCGTACGCGCGTGATAGGAGATAATACGTTTTCTCCAGTTCAGCAATTTACAAGAATTGTTGCAGCTAACAACAATGCTAAATTAGAAGATATAAAACAATACTTGAAAGAATTTGTGAACAAAGGATTTACATTATTTCTTACTCCATATTCAAATAATTTTGAACTTGTAATAATTGACGATAAAGAAGTTTTTATCCATTTTCATGGTAGAAACAAGATTATTGATTCTACCTTGCATATTTTAGGCGAGGAAGTTGCAAAAAAATTCTCAGAAATATTTTCATCTTTACACGATCCAAGCCTTCACGCTGATATTATTAAATACGACTTTAAATATATTTCTAAGAAAGATACTGATCAGATTATGCAAGAGATAACAGAATATTTCTCTAAATACTGCAAATCTAGTGAACTTGTAATCTAAGTATTTGATATATTTATATTTTCAATATTTATCCTGATTAGCGATACTGAACATTTTTAGATTTAAGGTTAAAATACAGACAGTTGCGATGAAAAAAGTTGATTTGAGCACGGTTGAGATATTTTTTCTTGGTATTAGAACACATTTTGATTATAGTCATATCTTTTTTTTATTTTGGTTCCTCTTCTTAAAAAGTGGGAAACTTTGAACATTATAATGCATTTCACCTCTAATGGTTTTTTAGATACATCCATAAGTAAATCGAAATAGTGGGGAGGTTAGTGTGAATAGTATACTATTATCTTAATTTAGTCACTAAGTTTTGAAATTTGAAAAAAATCCAAGTATTTCTATTTCAATTCAGAAATTGTAATTATGCGTCAGATGACACATCCTCACAAAAGTGATCAATCTTAATTTACTTTAAAGGTAAAATATGCCAGGCTTCAACATCGAACTAATGATTACCGTAGCATAAAAATGTTATTAAATTGTTAATTTGACATACTAAATTGTATAGGTTTAAAAAAAATAGGTAATTTTATTTTTAGTCAATATAATGCTGATCATATATCAGTATTTTCCTTAACCTTACAAAACGAATCAATGAAAAAACTATTCTTTCTGATGATCACAAGTGTGATCCTGAGTATTACCGGTTTCGCACAAACCAAAAGTGAACTTGATAACGAAAACGGCACTTCGATGATGCCGATTATAAGTTCGCTTACCGATGTGGTAACAGCTATGGAAGAATCGGATGTTGAAGTAGTTCACATTGAATTCGATCTTGTGTTCGACGATAGCCCTAAAGAAGTATTCAGATATCTTTCGCAGGATTATACCTACGGGTTTCTGGCATACGGTGATTACAGGATTGCAAAACTGGGATTAGATCTTTACAAGGAAACTGAAACAGGCTGGGAATTTATTCAGACAGGCGAACTCACCGAAGGAACTATGACCCTGATGCATACGGTGAAAGAAGGAGGTTTTTACAAACTGGTTATCAGTGCTACTGAGATGTATGAAGGGTATAATGTAGGGCATTATGGATTAGTAGTAATCCACGATTAAGTAAGCATTCAACATACTGATTTACAGGTACAAAATAATTCACGCCTTTAATGGTCTGAATTTGTATGGCAGGTCAGCAAGGTAACGACCTGCTTTTTTAAATATTAGTCCGGTAAATCTTTTTCGGGTGTAGCCTCTGATTTTTTTATCTTTGTGTATCGGTTGTGACTTATTGAGTTCATTTACTGAAATCAAATATATTCTCAAATCCTGATATCTCTGCCAGATGGCCCGTGTACCTCGTCTTGAACCTGCTTTTACTCCGGCTGATGCCTTTATAGGAATTGCAACCAACATGCCGGTGATACAGCTTGTTCATTTTATTAACGGCAAATCGCTGTTGAACCTGGTGCGTGAAGAAGATCTGCCTGTTTATAATGAAAAGACTGACAGTCTCAATTATTTTAAGTTTTTTCATTGCCACGACGAAGATTACCGCAGCGATTTCTGCCTTCTCGGCAATAGTAACGATGGCATCAATTTATTGCCGACGCACAGGCAATTCAGTTTTTTTCTGGTAGTGTACGGGGCAATTCCTGACGGCAAGGTGAAAGTACTGGTAGCGCAGGTAAAATCAATAGCCGGGGTTCAGATGGCAGCCGTTATTAATCACGAATCAGTTAAATCACTTGGGCCAGTATTGCAGGATCTTGAGTTGCACCTCTCTGAACTGAAGAAAAACAAAGCCGAAAGTCAAAAACGGATTATGCCCTTAGCCGAAGATCAATGAAAGGAAAAATACTGGTTACCATTCAATTCTCCTGCCTTGCTTTGCTGGCAGTTTTTACCAGTTGGCCTGAACTTGAGTGGTGGGCAATAGTTCTGTTGGGCATTTCCGGATTTCTGGCCTTTTGGGCAATGGCAGTCATGCGGTTAGGCAATTTTAATATTGTTCCCTACCCGGTTCGGAACGGAGTTATGGTTACTCAAGGCCCCTACAGGCTTATACGCCATCCTATGTATACTTCCATTTTTATATTTGCGCTTGCGCTTTTGGCTGATCAGTTTGATATAAAAAAGATGATAACATGTCTGGTGCTGATTGCAGGACTTGTGGCTAAAATGAAATACGAGGAGCAGCTTCTTTGTCAGCAATATCCTGATTATAAAAACTATATAAAGAAAACAAAAAGGGTGGTACCGTTTGTTTGGTGAAGGGATAGGCTGTTAGGTGGATAGGCTGTTAGATCCACAATCCGCAATTTACTCTCTGTTTACCTCTTCTCATTATCAATCCTACCCGGCAGATTCAAACTGCTTGAGGAAGCGCAGATCATTTTCGCTGAACATACGCAAATCCTTTACCTGGAATTTAAGGTTAGTGATTCGTTCGATACCCATGCCGAAAGCATAACCTGAATATTCTTTGCTGTCGATACCACAGTTTTCGAGTACTGCCGGATCAACCATGCCGCAGCCTAATATTTCGACCCAGCCGGTATATTTACAGAATCCACAGCCTTTTCCACCACATAAATTGCACGAAATATCCATTTCGGCCGAAGGTTCAGTAAACGGGAAATAGGAGGGACGCAGACGGATTTGTGTATCGGGAGCAAACATTTCGCGCGAGAAATACAACAGGGTCTGTTTCAGGTCGGCAAAAGAAACATTACGATCGATATAGAGCCCTTCAATTTGATGGAAAAAGCAGTGAGCTCTTGCCGAAATAGCCTCATTACGATATACACGTCCAGGGAAAATGGCACGGATAGGTGGTTTCGAATTTTCCATCACCCTGATCTGAACGCTGGAGGTATGGGTACGCAAAGCAATATCAGGATCTTTTTCGATAAAGAAAGTATCCTGCATGTCACGTGCCGGGTGCTCGGGAGGGAAGTTGAGGGCTGAGAAATTGTGCCAGTCGTCTTCTATTTCAGGACCTTCATTTACAGTAAAGCCAAGTCGCGAAAAAATGCTAATCATTTCGTTGCGGACAATGGAAAGCGGATGACGCGAACCGGGTTCGTTGAATCCGGCCGGTCGGGTGAGATCATCACCGGATGCTGTATCAGCCGAATCACTTACGAAGGAATCTTTCAGCAGGTTTAGTTTTTCCTGAGCCGAAGTTTTCAGGACGTTAAGTAGCTGACCTACATCGCGTTTCTGATCGCCAGGAAGGTCTTTGAATGCATCGAATAAATCCTGCAGCAAGCCTTTGCGACCCAGAAACCTGATACGGAACTGCTCCAGGTGGTCGGCACTTTCGGCATTGAATTGTTTTACTTCTTCAAGTAACTGGTTGATCTTCTCCTTCATATGGTAAATACGCTAAAAATCTACCCAATTCCGGGTAGAGTGTGCAAAGGTCGGAAAAATATTCTATTCTGTAAACCTTTCGGAAATGGGCTACATATTAATTTGATGTGCTGAAAAAAAAATTTGACGAATGAGATTATAAAGAAGAAAAATTGATTGTTTTTAATAAAATCGGATTGTATATATTTTATCTCTAACTTTTTTCTTGAACTAAAAAGTAGCAACTTAGCGCAGCGTCTCATGAGCTCCATTGAAAATAGGCATGAGCGAATAATAATTCAAGGCTTTCGAAAACTATGTTGCATTTACCGGAGGTATCTTCTCATAATACAAGGCATGAAAGATGGCACAAATGTCAGCAGTTGTAGTTGCTGTGTATTGCTACACACAAGCTATTCGCACATACCTCCGTCAAGAACCGCTAACATATTTTTCTAATGCCGATCCCTTCTAAGAAAGTCTAATCTTATAATATCATTGTGGAATAATCTTGCCTGATGTTTACCTGAGCGAAGCAGGCAGGCTAGCGGGGGCTAGCTCATGAACAAAATTTTCAGGGATTATAGACCGGCCTTATAGAAATTTTACAACAGCTGTAGCCGAAGGTAAAACGCGCTGGCATGTGCGTAGCAAAACACCAGCTTCATGTGATGTAAGGATGATGTCCCCAAAGTGCCAAGCCTTGTTTTGCGAGCCTTTACCGAGGTGTACAGATGTGTAAAATTTATATACAGCCTAGAATTTTTATGCGCGTATTGCATATTTTAAGAGGTGCGCATGAGATCGCTCCGCTAAGTTGGTTCTTTTGTTTCATGACAAAAGAACAAAATCAAAATCAATAGATGAATTTTACTCAAGTGATTATGTACCCAGCACATCAAAATAATATCCTGCCGAAATGGGATTTCGAAATTGTGATGCTGCTGCAGTTATGTAAGTGAAATTCTGTAGAAACCCCGATCGGCAGCTCTTTGTATTTGTTAACTGTTTCCGGGGAGTATTTTAAAAACTGTTTTCTGAAAACAAAAAAGGATCCGGATTATGCATCCGGACCCCTTATTACAGAAAGAAAGTTACTTATTAAAGTGCTTTCATCGTCATTTTTACATCTTTCACCGGTTTGTCGCCGGGAGCCGTCTGAACGGCTGCAATTTTATCAATTACATCAAGTCCTTCGAGTACTTCGCCGAAAACAGTATAATCCATGTCGAGGAAAGGAGTACCGCCTATGGTTGTATAGGTCGAACGTTGCTCAGCAGTGTATTTTACAGTCCTTCTCTGGTCGAACTGGTTGAGCTGCTCGGCTGAAATGATTCCTCCCTGTACCAGGTAAAACTGCGAACCGGAAGATTCTTTTTTAGGATTGCTGGTGCGTGCAGCAGCCAGAGCACCTTTTTTATGTATATGATTTGGAAGTATTTCAGCCGGAATCAGGTAAGATGTTTCTGGTTTTCCTGCAGGAGCAGCTCCGCCCTGAACCATAAAACCTTTGATTACACGGTGAAAAATGGAACCATCGTAGAATCCATCTTTGGCAAGTTTTACAAAATTATCGCGATGTTTGGGTGTATCGTTGTAAAGCCCGATTGTAATATTACCCATATCGGTCTGTATGAGCACTTTGGTCATTTTTTGAGCATCGATTTCCATCATAAAAAGGAAGGTAAGTGTTAATGTTAAAAAGAGTGAACGTTTCATCGTAGTCGGATTGAATTTAAGGGTTAACGGTTGATTTTCAGGTTTAGTATTGTCAATTAATTGATTCAGGTGAAAGGGGGGTGAGAATGATAGGTCAGCTTTGATGAATGAAGGTATAAGGAATTTGATTTTATTTTGTTATCACCTTAATTGTCATGGGTAAATCTTTGAGTGGTCTGTCATTTGTGTCAGTCTGAGCGGCTGCAACCTGATCTACAATTTCCATGCCACTTACCACTTCTCCGAAAACTGTGTAAGCTCCGTCGAGGTGTGGGGTTCCGCCAACAGTGGTGTATAAGCGACGCTGTTCGTCAGTAATTTTCCAGGGTTTGGTGCGCAGGTATTGTGCTTCTACTGCATTGCGGTATTTTTCAATCACAAGCCGCATGTTGGCTGTATCCCTGTTATCGGCCATTTGCCTGAACGCTTTCAGTTCTTCTTCTTTACCCTCTTTCTTCAGAAAATCGATCATTATATATTGTTTTGTACGCCTTTCAACCTTCAGCTCCACTGCATCCAGCTCGTCGTTGGTGAATACCTTGCCCTGCACAATATAAAACTGCGAAGCAGAGGATGCTTTCAGTGGATTTTCGTCATCACTCTCACGTGCAGCAGCAAAGGCACCTCTTTTGTGAAGGTACGATGGCACATATTCGAAGGGGATGGTGTAATTGGTATCACCATCGCCTAATAAAACTCCCGCTGCGGCATTTCGCGAAGTGGGATCACCACCCTGAATCATAAACTTCTGAATCACCCGGTGAAAGAGGGTGCCGTTGAAATATCCGGCATCGGCCAGTTTTATAAAATTTTCCCTGTGTTTGACAGTGCTGTCATAAAGTTTCACAATTATTTCTCCATAGGGAGTTGAAATGCTCACAAGGGTGTCCTTTGGTTTGGAAGAGCAGCCTGCCAGGAGAATTGCTGCTAAAACTGCAAAAAAAATAGTTTTCATAGGGTGCTTTTTGTGAGACATTTAAGTTTTGGTCCAACTTAAGAAACAGTAGAAATCAGAAGAATACGGGAGTAGGAAAGTATCAGCTGGTTTTTAAAATCGGACAGACTAATCTTTAAATCCTGTCCTAGAATCGGTATAACATTTACGGCATAAAGGCTCATAACTTTCTTTTTCGCCCAGCACCACAAGTTTCTCACTTGCAATGGTTCGGTGCGAATAATGAGCCAGGTCGCCGCAGCGCATACAAATGGCATGTACTTTGGTTACATATTCAGCGGTGGCCATGAGTGCAGGTATTGGGCCAAAAGGTTTTCCCTGAAAGTCCATATCCAGTCCTGCAACAATTACGCGTATCCCCTGGTTGGCAATATAATTACATACAGCTGGCAGATCGTCGTCAAGAAACTGGGCTTCGTCGATACCTACCACATCCATACCATCGATATATAAAAGAATCTGCGAGGCGTTCTGTACAGGAATGGAGCGGATGCTGTTATCGTTGTGTGAAACAACATTTGTTTCATCGTAACGTTTATCAATCTCAGGCTTGAAAATCTCCACTTTCTGCCGGGCAATCCGCGCACGGTTAAGCCGACGGATCAACTCCTCGGTTTTGCCGGAGAACATGGAACCAACAACTACTTCGATCCAGCCTCTGCCTTGCGATGGATTGTTAGTGGATTTTTCAAGAAACATAAGTTGCGTTGGTTATTCTTTGCTAATTTTAGCGCTCATTTGCGAACGCAAACATACTGAAATAATTGCTTCTTTCTCCTGCAATGGTGAAACAAGAAGGAGAAAACATATCAACAGAAATCTAACTCATTTTATAACATACTATTAATATGGATTTAAACCGCTTAACCCGCGATGCTGACGATCTGATCCGAAAAGTTGTGTCGAGGTACAATACTTTATATGTTCCTGCCGGCACAATCTCGCAGGTAGAGCTCGATCTCATGCTCGAAGATATCAGAAGACTCTACGATACATTTAAAACCATTGGCCAGGTAAACCTCACACTTCATAACCCACGACTCAGTAGCGAAGTAGTTGTAAACAGGGATGTAAAGGATGAAACGCAAAATCTGGCAGCAACTCCAGCTGCTAATCCGGTAACTCCTGCATCAACTCCTGAACCAGCTGAATCATCAGTATCGGCAGAGTCAGAACCGGTATTGGAATTTTCTGAAGAACCTATTCTCACCCATGAAGCAATAGAAGCGGAAGAACCCGAGGAGGTGGCTGAGTTTCAAACAGCTACAGTATCAGAAACAGAGAATATTTTTACTGCAACTGCAACCGAAACAAAGGAGGAAGAGCCGATCCCAGTTCAGTATGAAAAGCCTGTGTCACCCATAAGTTCAGTCCAGCCATCGGGCACTCTTGCCGATAAATTTAATACCGGCAACAAATCGTTCAGCGAATCTATGGCTACATCACAGGGACAGGGAGGAGTTGGTGCTCGTATATTATTCCATCCAATTTCGGACCTCACTACGGGCATTGGTCTAAACGAAAAATTCCATTTTATTGCCGAATTATTTGGCAACAATGCAGTTTTGTATGAGGAGGCTATTACCCGCATAAATAAGGCCGTTAACCTGGATGAAGCCAACTGGATTTTACAGAAATACCATTCGCCCGAATGGGAAATGAAGCAGGACGGGCTTATACGGTTAAAGGAATTTATTAAGCGTAGGTTTATGTAGCAGCGACCCAATCCGGGAATTCCGGGTAATGGTATTTTGTTAAAGCTCCGGAGTTTTTTCGGCTTGCTTAGTTTACACCCTCTGTCAGTTTAATGCCCAAGTGTTTAAAAATCTTCTTCAGGTGAATTTAAGACTCGTTACGGTTTTTCTGATTCTGCTATCAAAGGTGGCATTGGCGCAGGACCTGCAATATGCCAGGTTTCTGGTCGATACACTTGCAGCCCCCGGAATGCATGGCAGGGGCTATGTGAATAACGGCGACAAGATAGCTGCCGGATTTCTCGCGGGAGAATGCGGACGATTGGGATTATTGCCTTTTACTTCAGGATATCAGCAAAAGTTTACTTTCCCTATGAATACCTTTCCTGGTAAGATGGAAGTTGCGGTTAACTCAGCGGTTTTGAAACCGGGTTCCGATTTTCAGGTTTGGGCTGCCGCACCTGATTTGAAAGGGACATTCGAAATAGTATTTCTCACACCGGAAATTCTTTTAAAACCACGAAAACTTTCTAAATTTCTGTCTCACGGGTATAGTGAGAAATTTGTACTTATCGACAAACAAGGTGTAAATGACAAAAACACACTTCGGCTGCTTGATTCGCTTAAATACTATAATTTTCTGCATGCAAAAGGGCTTATATATGTCAATGACAGTAAGCTTGTATGGTCAGTCGTGATAGGTTCAAGGGTAAGAAGTTATCCGGTCATTGATATCAAAAGGGAAGTTTTGCCCGAGAACATAAAAACCATAACTGTTGATATTGAATCGGAGTTTGTCCCCAAACATCCAGCCTCCAATGTATATGGATGGATAAAAGGAAAAGTTGAATCTGATACTTTTCTTGTGTTTACAGCTCATTACGATCACCTTGGAAGAATGGGCAGCAGTGTTTATTATCCCGGGGCCAATGATAACGGCAGCGGTACAGCGATGGTCATGGATATGGCCCGTCACTATTCGCAGGCTGGAAATCAGCCGTTTTATTCAATGGCTTTTGTATTCCTGAGCGGTGAGGAAGCTGGTTTGCTTGGGGCACAATACTGTGCTGATCACCCGCCTGTTGACCTTAAAAAGATTAAGTTCCTTGTTAATCTAGATATGGTAGGCACCGGCAGCGAAGGAATAACCATGGTAAACGCAAACAGGTTTAAAGGTGAGTTCGACAGAATGGTAAAGATCAATGCAGATAATGAATATATACTCACGGTAAAAGAACGGGGTGAATCGTGTAACAGCGATCATTGCCCTTTTTACGAAAAAGGTGTTCCCTCTGTTTTTATTTACTCTCTTGGCAAGGAGTATAGCGAATACCATAATCCGTATGACCAGAGCAGCCGGATTCCCTTCTCGGAATATAACGATATTTTCAGGCTGATGAGTGATTTTATGAATGGATTCAGTGTACCTGTATCCTCCGTTTCGGGCGATTAATCCCGGTTTCTCAAACCAATATCAGGTAATTCTCATCTCCATCTGCCCGGAATGAAACTGCTGTGTTGTATCTTAGCATTTCAAAAGTAAGGTAATTATGAAAAATCGTCAGTACTATTTAGGAATTGTCATCCTGATGTTTTGCCTGTTCTTCTTTCCTGCATGTAAGAAGACTGGTGAGAATCCACAGGCTCAGACCTCGCATGTACACGGGATTATTCCTTTGCCGCTAACAGTGAATCTTTCGGAAGGGGATCTTCAGGTTGATAAAAATATAGTGCTGGTTAACAATGCAAAATACAGCAACGCGGTGGCTGTTGTCGAAAGTGCTTTATCAGATGCTTTACAGGGAACAGTTGTTAAAAAAGATTCACCTGCAGGCGATATAAATATACAGTTCACCACGGATGTTTCGGTGGATTCAACAGCATATCAGATCGATATTACAGCCAATGGCATTACCATAAAATGTAACAGTGGGGCTGGAGCGTATTACGCGGCACAATCCATCAGGCAGATGATATGGAATTCAACATCCGGTAAAAAAGCGGATTCGTTCAAATTACGTTTAATGACCATAAAGGATAAACCCGGATATGAATGGAGGGGTTTCCATCTGGATGTTTCAAGACATTTCTTCACAAAGGAATACATTTTTAAAATTATCGACTGGCTGGCTTATTACAAACTCAATAAACTGCATCTGCATCTTACTGACGATCAGGGATGGCGCATCGAAATTGAACAGTACCCTTTGCTTACACAGGTTGGCGCATGGCGTACTTTCAATAGCTACGATTCTACTTGCATGGAGTTGGCTAAGACAGATATTAATTACACCATCGACAAGCGGTTTATAAGGCAGGTGAATGGCACAACCATGTATGGAGGATTTTATACAAAGCAGGATATCCGCGATATTGTGGCCTATGCATCGGATCATTTTATCGAAGTGATTCCCGAAATAGATATGCCGGGTCATATGTCGGCTGCTATCAGGGCATATCCTGAACTTTCGTGCGTTGATTCAACTGGATGGGGCACTGAATTCTCATTTCCGATCTGTCCCTGCGAGGAGGAAGTAATGAATTTTTCGTACAAAGTGTGGGACGAAATTGCAGATCTATTTCCGTCAAAATATATGCATATTGGTTGTGATGAGGTCGAAAAAGGAACCTGGGAAGTTTCGGCTCAGTGCCAGGCTTTTATGCTTCAGAATAATATGAGCAATTTGAAGGAAATTCAGAATTATTTCGTTAAAAAACTTCAGGAACACCTACAGGCGAAGGGCAAAACAGTGATTGCCTGGGACGATGTAATCGAAGGAGATATTGACAGTAAACTCATTATGATGTACTGGCGCGAATGGGTGAAAGATTCACCTGAGCGGAGTTCTGCCAATGGAAACAATATTATTCTCACTCCCTGGGAACATTTTTACTTTTCGAACGAAAACAGTGATAAAGCACTGCAAAAACTCTACGAATATAATGCAGGCGATCTTTATCCGGCAACCGTAATATCGAAAGTGACAGGAGTTCAAGGCTGTTTGTGGACCGAAATTATTCCTTCTGAACCCATGTTCGAATACTATGTTTTCCCTGGCATGCAGGCACTTTCCGAAGTCGGGTGGGGTTCTGGCAGAAACTGGTACTCATTCCAGATGAGGATGAAACCGCATTTCGATTATCTGAATGCTCAGCAGATTCATTATCGCCGGCCGGGATGGGTAAAGTAATAGGGATTTAGTCCCTTTAAACTAGTCTCTTTGAAACTTAATTGCCTTTTCAGGGAGTAGTTAGGTTTTTGGGGGATTTGAAAATTTGAGTTTGAAAAGCCAATCGTAAATCATTCCTCTTAAATCGTACATCATGGATTCCCCAACCCCGAACCCCCAAAACCTAAAGCCTTTATCGTAATTAGTTACGATCCGTTTCATCGGTTTCGGAAAAGCACCGCGAAAATTACAATTGTTTCATGCTGGTGTCATTACATCTTAACTCCATTCCTCTTTCGATTTGCGCAAATTGAGGTATTTACTGCGCATAATCCTACGCTATTTTTGTATTTGTGGGTTAGCTTTGCATCAATATAGATAGTCCGGCGGAGAATTTACCTCCCGTATTATTTTAAATTTCCTCAGTATGATTATAGGTGTTGATTTAGGTGGGACCCATATTAGAGTCGGGTTAATCGAAGGAGGAGTAATAAAGGTGTTGAAACAGGCTTTATTAGAGAATAAGGATTCACTCCAGAAAACAATTTCTCAGCTCATTGCGCTAATAAGCCCTCTGATGAGTCCTGACGTTAAAGGGATTGGGATAGGTGTTCCATCCATAGTTGACACGGTAAACGGAATTGTATTCGATGTAGTTAATATTCCTTCCTGGCAACGGGTCGAACTTAAAAAAATACTGGAGACAGAGTTTAAAACAGCCGTGAGTGTTAACAATGACGTAAATTGCTTCGCTTTGGGAGAGCACAAATACGGGCAGGCCACAACATTCTCCTCCTTTGTTGCTCTGGCACTTGGAACGGGGCTTGGTGCCGGTATTATTATCCACGACAGCCTTTACCAGGGGAACAATTGCGGCGCAGGCGAAATCGGCTCTCTGGCATACCTCGATAAAAACCTCGAATTCTACTCAAGCAGTTCTTTTTTTGAAGTAATGCACGGCACTACAGCCTTCGATGCACATACAGCCGCGTTGATGGGTGATAATAAAGCCATCAACATCTGGGCTGAATATGGTATTCATCTTGGGAATGTGTTAAAAGCCGTTATGTATACCTACGATCCGGAGGCTATAGTTTTTGGGGGCTCTATATCGAAAGCCTACAATTTATTTGAGAATTCCATGATGAACAGCCTGTCAGATTTTCAATTTCAGGAAACAGTGAAAAGATTGAAAATTCTTCGTTCATCCATTGACAATGTGGCACTCCTCGGTGCAGCATCTCTGATAAAATTTGATTAGCTTTGACAGTTTATCATTGAAACTTCATATTTGCCGGGTAATAAAAACAGTTTTTTGAACAAAAAGCCTTCAGAACTTTTTTATAACTGGTAAATTCCAAACTCCCAGAATTAAACCCGGCACATGTTAAAAGTAATTTTACTAAAGACTTTTTCCGTACTTGCTCTGCTAGCTGCTTTGAATGCTTATGCCCAGGAGACGGTTCAACTGCGAAAAATTGTTCTTAATAAAAATTGGTACATTCAGCAATCGGATAAAATAAATCGCACAGGATCTGAAATATCACTGACGGGCATCAATCCTTCCGACTGGTACAGGACCTCAGTGCCTGCCACTATTATGGGTGCACTTACTGCAAATGGATTGTATGAAGATTTGTTTTTGGGCGATAATTACAAAAAACCTGACAAAAAACAGTTTGATGGTTCATGGTGGTATTACACACAGTTTGAAATACCTCAACTTGAATCGGGCAGTCATGCAATCCTGCAGTTTGACGGTATAAATTATTACGCTAATATCTGGCTGAATGGTAAGCTGCTTGCTTCACGCGATAGTGTTTACGGCACTTTCCGCAGGTTCGGATTCGATGTAAGCAGTTTTTTGAAGGCAGGGAAAAATCAAATAGCGGTAGAAATATTCAGAGCACAACCCGGTGATTTTAACATGGGATTTGTGGATTGGAATCCACGCCCTGCTGATGAAAACATGGGAATATGGCGCGAAGTTTACCTTAAGGTTACCGGTGCTGTAAGTCTCAAAAATACGTATGTTGAGTCAGATGTGAATACAATTACACTGGATGAAGCTGCTTTAACTGTAAAAACTTCAATCAGTAATAATTCCGAAGTTGCAGTTAACGGTTTTCTTACAGGACGGATTGAAGCTGATGAATTCAGGTACCCGGTATCAGTTGGAGCAGGGGAAACAAAAGAGATTATTCTTACCAAAGATCAGATTCCGTCACTTACTATCAAAAACCCAAGGCTGTGGTGGTGCAATAACCTGGGATCCCCTGAATTGTATAAGCTCGAACTTAGTTTTGAATCGGAGAGGCAGATTACTGACTCAGAGAGAGTGACTTTCGGAATCCGTAAAATTGAAAGCTATACCAACGCTGCCGGGCACAAAGGATTTAAGCTCAATGGAAAACCACTGCTTATTAAAGGTGCTGGCTGGACAGATGATATTTTCCTTCGCGACAGCCTGCAAAGTCTCGAAATACAGATGCAGTATGTGAAGCACATGAACCTGAACACATTGCGATTCGAAAGTGTTTTTGGCAATACGCAGGACGTTTATGATCTGTGCGACAAATATGGTATTCTTGCTATGGTGGGATGGAGTTGCCAATGGGAATGGGATGAGTACCTAGGGAAGCCCTGCAACGAATTTGGAGGAATTCTTACAGAAAAAGAAATGGAACTGGCATTAAACTCATTTCGCGATCAGATTCTGTGGCTTCGTAATCATCCTGGTATTTTTGTGTGGATGGCCGGAAGTGATAAATGTCCTAAACCTGAACTGGAACTAAAATATGCTGAACTCTTTAAGAAACTCGACAACCGGCCTTATCTGGCTTCGGCTGGCACAAGAGTGAGCTCGGTAAGTGGTCCAACCGGAGTGAAAATGAACGGTCCTTACGAATTTGTTTCGCCCAATTACTGGTATATTGACACAATTAACGGGGGCGCTTTTGGATTTAATACCGAAACAGGTCCCGGGCCACAGGTTCCCGGACTCGAATCGTTAAAGAAAATGATTCCTTCAGGTAAACTTTGGCCGCCCAACGAAATGTGGAACTACCACTGCACCCATTCAATACAGGCTTTTAATACGATGGATGTTTTCAACAGAGCTTTGGATGAACGTTACGGAATTTCAGCAAATATTGAAGAATATCTGCAAAAATCTGATGCCCAGAGCTATGAAGCTATGAAAGCCATGTTCGAAGCATTCAGAGTAAACATTCCCAAATCGACTGGCATAATCCAATGGATGCTTAATTCGGCATGGCCTTCACTGTACTGGCAACTTTACGATTATTACCTGAGACCCACGGCATCCTATTACGCTGCCCGTTGTGCCAACCAACCGGTGCAGCTTATTTATAACTACGGCAACAATTCCGTTTATGTTGTGAACGAAACCCTTGAAGTAATGAAGGATTTGAAGGCAACAGTGAAAATACTGGATTCAAATTCAGTTGTTTCGCTCGATATGAGTATGAATATTGATGCACAACCCATAACCTCAGAACAAATTATCCCGTTTGATTCTATACATGGAACACTCTTTCTGGACCTGAAACTGCATGATGCACAAGGTAAACTGGTTGCCAGCAACTTTTACTGGCTTTCGGAAAAACAGGATCAGTTTGCATGGGAAAAAACAACCTGGGCATATACTCCTATGAAATCGTACACTGACTATTCGGCACTTAATCAACTGAAACCTGCCGGGTTAAAAATCATTTATAGTATTGAAGAAAAGGGTAACGATCTGATTTTACATACCAGCATCTCCAATCAGGGTGATGTAATTGCATTTGGAACTTTACTGGGACTAACTGACGAAATGGGCGAAAGCATATATCCTGTTTTCTTCGACGATAACTATATCAGCCTGTTACCTGGGGAACAGCGCGAAATAAGTTGTGTTGTAGCAAAAGAAACACTCAAAGGTAAAGTGCCAACCTTGCAGGTAAGTGGCTGGAATGTTGCAAAGCAAACATTCACCGTCAAATAACCATCTGTATTTCAAACGATAGTACCGTTGAGTTCTGTCCGGGTGTGACTCTGAACCGGCTTTCGGAAGCCCATAACAAATGAACTAAAATCATAGCAAACATGAAGACAAAAAGCCCTTTAATGATAATCCTTATCATGCTTATTTTCTTCGTGATTTCATTTTTAACCAATATTCTTGGCCCTATAATTCCCGACATGATAAAGAGTTTCAATCTGGGGATAGGAATGGCTGGTTTTTTGCCATTTTCATTTTTTATAGCCTATGGTTTTATGTCGGTTCCGGCTGGCATGCTTATCGAAAAATACTCCGGGAAAACGGTAATGATTTCAGCTTTTATTCTGGCCTTTCTGGGAGCAATAGTGTTTGCTGCATTTCCAAGGTTTTCCGTTGCACTTCCCTCACTCTTTGTAATCGGTATCGGAATGGCTATGCTGCAGGTAGCAATTAATCCCTTGCTCAGGCAGTCAGGAGGAGAAGAACATTTTGCCTTTTATTCGGTGCTGGCACAACTGGTATTCGGACTGGCTTCGTTTCTGAGCCCGCAGTTATATAGCTTCCTGGTAGTTAACCTGCATAGCGGTAATGATTCGTTGGGAGTTAGAATATTAAATCCACTGGTTCCACTCAACCTTGAATGGGTTTCACTTTACTGGGTTTTTGCCTTTGTGGTACTGGCGATCATCATTATAATCTGGCTGGTAAAATTCCCAAAAGTGGAACTCAAAGCCGACGAAAAAATAGAGCCTGGTTTTGCATTCAGGGAGTTGATAGCCAACAAACAGGTTATATTGTACTTTATCGGTATTTTCGCATATGTGGGGACTGAACAGGGCATAGCCAACTGGGCTTCAAAATTTTTGCAAACCTATCATGGTACTGATCCGGCTACTACGGGTGCCGATGTAATTTCATATTTTTGGGGATTACTAACGGTAGGGTGTCTGCTGGGTCTGGTATTGCTGAAACTGATCGACAGCCGTAAAGTATTGCTTGTGTTTGCCTCGGGAGCAATTATCTCGCTTGCTTTTGCATTGTTCGGACCAGCAACATTATCATTATATGCATTCCCGGCTACAGGCTTTTTTGCATCGGTAATGTGGTCGGTAATTTTTTCACTGGCACTCAATTCGATTCCGGCACATCACGGGACTTTTTCGGGAATACTCTGCACTGCCATCATAGGTGGTGCTGTGGTTCCTTTGCTTATCGGAGGGCTGGGAGAGCTGATTGGGTTAAAATATGCCATGCTTTTACTGTTTATTACGTTGGGTTATATTTTCAGTATTGGTATCTGGGCGAAACCACTGATTGTGAATAAGACGATTTAAAGCAGTAACCCTTATTCTGTAATTAATAATTTCAGTTACTTTAGCTGTCCAAAGCACTCTATACGAATTATGCACAAAATCATTTTGCTGATAGATATTTCGGAGGAATATGGTCAGAACCTGATGAAAGGTGTTGCAAAGTACTCCAAGGAGCATGGCCCCTGGATATTTTGCCGTATGCCCTTATTCTATCGCGAGACACTCGGGATGGAAGGGATATTGAATTTTGCCAGGGAATGGGGTGCTGATGGCATTATTGCCCAGTTGTATAATGATCTGGATATTAAAAAGGTGTTGGATGCCGGTATTTTCCTGATAGTTGAAGATTTTAAAGAACGTTTTTCGGATATACCTAATATTACAGGAGGGTATTTCGAAGCCGGAAAGATGGGAGCCGAATACTTCCTTAGCAAAGGGTTTAAAAATTTCGCATTTTACGGTTTTAAAAATATTGTCTGGTCGCGCGAACGTTCCGAGGGATTCGAAAATCACCTCAACTCTCAGGGATTCGAAGTGCATCATTTTGAACATGACCTGGCACCTTCGCGCGAATTGTGGTATTACAAACCCTCGGCTCTCAGCCAGTGGCTGCAGTCACTTCCCAAACCAATAGCCATTATGTCGTGCGACGATGAACGTGGTCAGCATATTACCGAAGCCTGTAAGCACGCTAAAATCCAGATACCTGAAGAAATTGCCGTTCTCGGAGTGGATAACGATAAAATGACCTGTAACCTATCTGACCCGCCGTTATCAAGTATCGATCTTGATACCGAAAAAGGAGGCTACGAAGCGGCACGGCTTATGGATATGATGATCACCAGGCAAGTCGCCGGGCATTTCGATATCATCGTAAAACCAACGCAGGTAATTACCCGTCAGTCGACCGATATTGCCTCGGCAAATGACAAATATATTGCCAAAGCCCTGAAATTTATTCATCAGAATATTGATGACAGAATAAATGTAGCAGATGTGCTGAAACAGGTTCCGCTTTCGAGGAGAGCCCTGGAAAAAAGATTCCAGGAGACTACTGGAACAGGTGTTTATAAGTATATTTATAATCTCCAGATTCAGAAATTTGCACAAAGACTGCTCGAAACTGATAAAACCATTTTCGAAATAGCTCTTGAATCGGGTTTCGATAACAGCAAAAATATTTCCCGCCAGTTTAAACAGGTGAAAGGCTGTACCCCCATCGAATACAGGAAAAAACATCTTACGGGTAAATAGAAATAAAGCCGTTATTATGAAAAAGGAGCATCATAATCATTTGCTCCGTATCGATTCTTATCCTACTCGCAGGTATTAAAAAATCTAATTTGCGCAAATCGAAGAATATAATACGCAAATCCGTACATTATTACATTCATTTCGATATATCTTTGACTTATTAACGATAGTAAGTATACCTCCTCTTAGCCTCTTTATAATAGCGGCTTACACTTCAATTCTTTTTGTATCGTAAAATCCTCAATCAATAACTTTAATAGCATGACAAACTAAAACCCAAACCAATGAAAAAAAAGCTACTATCTAATCTAGTACCAATCTTAAGGACAAAGACGCTTATTGTATTTGCGTTTGTACTGTTGATTGCACAATCCGGCCTTTATGCGCAGAGCATAAATGTAAAAGGCACAGTAAATTCAGGTGATGGAACCACTATGCCGGGAGTAAATGTTATTGTTAAGGGCACATCGAACGGCACAACTACCGGTGCTGACGGGAAATATTCCATTTCGGTGCCTTCGAACGGAACACTTGTATTTTCGTTTATCGGTTATGAAACAACAGAAGTTTCAGTTAATGGGAAAACTCTGCTTGACCTTACGCTCAAGGTGGCATCAACTACTCTCAGCGAAGTTGTAGTTATGGGTTACGGCTCTCAGCAGAAAAAAGATGTAACCGGAGCAGTTGCCACTGTTTCGTCGAAGGAATTCAAAGAAAGACCGAATACTCAATTCGGATATGCACTCGAAGGGAAACTTGCCGGTGTGCAAATCGTCCGTCCATCGGGTCAGCCACAGGCAGGATTTTCGATCAGGGTGCGTGGTACTTCAACACTTACTGCCGGAAGTGAGCCTCTGTATATTGTTGATGGTGTACCTACTACCTCTATCAATCAGATCAGCCCTGCCGACATCGAAAGTATGTCAATATTAAAGGATGCATCTGCGGCCTCTATTTATGGTGCTTCGGGTTCGAATGGTGTTGTGCTTATTACAACCAAACGCGGAGGTAACCAGAAAACCAAAGTAACCTTCGACACATATATGGGTACAGCCAAAGTATGGCGTAAACTTGATGTTCTCAACGGCGCACAGTATAAAGACCTGATGACCGAAATGGGACAAACGGTTGACTGGAGCCTGTATCCATATGATAATAACTGGCAGGATGAAGTTTTCAGAACAGCTCATTCGCAGAACTACCAATTAGGTGTAAGTGGAGGTAACGAAAATACCAACTACTATATTTCAGGATCCTGGATGACGCAGGAGGGAATCGTAATGACCAATCAACTCAACAGGTATAGCTTTAAAACCAACCTCGATCATAAGGTAAATAAGATGTTGAAAGTTGGTACAAGCATTTCCTTCAACAAATGGAAAGATATTGATGTGAACGAGAACAGAAGATACCAGGGAGCCATTACCAGTTTGATTACCGGTGCACCTGTTACCGATGTTTACAATCCTGATGGAACATTTGCCATTAATCCGTTTATTCAGGACCTCGAAAATCCGGTGGCTCTGTTACTAAAGAATGACCATGAATACCAGAATGCCCGATTTAACGGAAATGTATATGCCGAGATAAGTTTAATAGAGAACCTGAAGTTCAAATCGATGTTCGGATATGAGCAACTCAACGGTACATACACCGGCTGGATTGACCCATATACCAGCAGGGAGGGCCGTGGTTTCCAGGGAATGGCTGATCTGAATACAAATCAGCGGATTTACTGGATTTCGGAAAATACGGTAACTTATACCAAGGCTGTTGAAAAACATAACTTCACTGCTCTGGCCGGATTTGTAGCCTCCGAAACCGATTATAATTCATCATCAATCAGTGCAAGAGGATTTGGTGGTTCTGCAATACAAACCGTTAACGGAGGAGCAACCCGTACGGCAAGTGCCTATGTTGCCCAGCGTCGTAATGCAGCTTTCCTGGGTCGTATTAATTATGGTTTCGACGAAAGGTATCTGTTAACAGCAAATTTCCGTGCTGACGCATCCACTGTGTTTGCCGCAACAAATAATGTATGGGGGTATTTCCCTTCATTTTCAGCAGGATGGAGGGTTTCGAATGAGAAATTCTTCACCGGCGTCGATTTTATCAATGATCTGAAAGTTAGAGCTGGATGGGGTGCTGTTGGTAATGACCAGGTAGGTGATTATGCTTCCTATGGTCTTGTAAGCTCCGGTGCTTTTTATGTGTATGGCGGCAGCGTTATTCCGGGTACATCTCCTATCACTCTGGAAAACAAAAATTTAAAGTGGGAAACTACCAGGCAGACCAACTTTGGTATCGATATGGCTTTTCTCGAAAACCGTGTTCTCTTTACAGCTGACTATTACATCAAGAAAACCACGGATATGTTACTCGACAGGCCTATTCCTGCCAGTGTAGGATTACCCGGTAATACCGCTACCAAAAACATTGGTGAAATGGAAAACCGTGGGGTAGAGTTCCAGGTTACAAGCCGCAATCTGGTGAATGAACTGAAATGGAATACCGATTTCAATATTTCTTTCAACAAGAGTAAGATCATTAACCTCGATGGAGGAACAATCAAAGTCGGAAATATTTCTGACCGCGGATCAGTGGCTATTGCCCAGGAAGGAGAACAATTAGGTTTGTTCTATGGCTATATATGCGATGGTGTTGACCCTGCAACCGGTGATATCATCTACCGCGACCTCGATGGTTCTGAATCGCTTAGCGATGGCGATTTAACCATTATAGGAAATGCAAATCCAAAATACACTTTTGGTTTGACTAATACATTTACCTATAAAAACTGGAACTTCAGTTTCTTTTTACAGGGCGTTCAGGGTAATCAGATATTTAATGCAACCCGTATCGAAACCGAAGGTCTGTGGGAAGAAACCAATCAGCTGGCAACCGTACTTGACAGGTGGACTACTCCCGGACAGATTACTGACGTTCCAAGGGCTACCTACGGTGATTACACAAATGCACTCATTTCATCGCGTTTTGTTGAAGACGGATCATTTGTAAGGGTAAAATCAGTTTCATTAGGCTACGAAATTCCACAAACCTTAATCAGTAAAATGAATCTTAGCCGTGTGTACTTATATGTTACCAGCGAGAACCTGCTTACATTCACAAAGTACAGTGGTTTCGATCCTGAAGTTAGTGTTTACGGCCGCAGTGGGAACAATACAGAGAAAAACATTGCTCCTGGCGTTGATTACGGTACTTATCCGCAATCGAGAGAGTTTCTGGTGGGTCTGAATGTTACTTTTTAATTTACACAAAAAACGATTATTATGAAAAAAATACTAAATATAGCCGTAATTGTTAGTGGCCTGCTGCTGCTAACCACGTTACATTCCTGCGATAAATTCCTCGATATTAAACCGCAATCGGATCTTACAACCGGTAATGCCTACAATTCGGCAGCGGATCTCGAAAATGCCCTGGTGGGCGCATACCGGGCTTTTTATTACGAATACTATCAATGGGATAATGTGTTGCTGGGTGATGTACGCTCTGATAATGCTTATGCCGGCGGTGGAGGTGACCAGCCAATAGTTCAGTACGATATGGTTGATATACCGGTTGCCAACGGCAGGATGTATGCTAACTGGTCGCAGCTTTATACCGGAATAGGTCGTTGCAATGTGATCCTTGATAAAATCACTTCAGTAAATGATGCCGCTCTCGACAGAGGTAACCTGCGCGAACACATTATCGGCCAGGCCAGTTTTCTCAGGGCTTTTCATTACTTCCAGCTTGTGAAAACTTATGGTGGCGTTCCTCTTGAACTCAATTCCAATACCGCCGATCCGGCTAAAACCAATTTGCCACGCTCTACAGAAACCGAAGTCTATAACCAGATTGTTAAAGATCTGGAAGTGGCCCTCACCAATTTACCTGACAGTTATGGGAGCGATGAAACCGTTAATAAGGTGAAAGCCACCAAAGGTGCCGCAAATGCTTTGATGGCCAAAATATGGGCACAACGCAGCGACAGGGATTATTCCAAAGTATTGCAGTATTGCAATGCTGTAATCAACAGCCCGGCAGGATATTCATTAATGGCTAATTATGCCGATTTGTTTGATGGCAGTAATTATTCCAATTCGGAATCAATCCTCGAAATTGCATTCCTTGGAGGCAACTGGGATGTTTCCAACTGGGGTGTTCAATTGTTCCTGGCACCTGAAGATGGCTGGCAGAAATACTGTGTTCCTTCAAAAGACCTTGTTGATGCTTTCGATAGCCAGAATGATATCATCAGGAAAGATGCAAGTATTGTTTTCTGGGATAACCTCGATTGGGCCGATGAAAACTGGAATCCTTGCAACGATAAGGAAGTGGCTGTGCCTTTCAATTACAAACTTAAACATCCTGATGGATGGAATAGTGGTGACCGCCCTTATTTGCTCAGACTTGCCGATATTATACTGTTAAAAGCTGAAGCGCAAAATGAAAGTGGTGACCTGGGAGGAGCTCTTGGTACTTTGAATCTGATTCGCGGTCGTGTTGCTTTACCTGATGCAACAGCTTCGTCAAAAGATGAACTTGCATCAAAAATCCTTCTCGAACGCAGACTCGAACTGGCTTTCGAAGCTCAGCGCTGGGATGACCTTGTACGCATGGGCGTTTGTACTTCGGTGATGAACAATCTTCAGGAATATAAATATACCTGCGAAGGTGGTACTCAGAGTGAAGGTATAAAAATTGACTATAATGTTAACCAGGATAAATGGTTATGTCCAATTCCTCAGCTGGAAAGGGATGCCAATCCGAATCTTACTCAAAATCCGGGATACAACTAAGATATGTTACAGTATCTGGGCAAAGTGTGTTACTTTTTTCATAAGCCAAAATTTGTTTACCTACTTATATCAGCATATTGGTAATTTTCAATATGTTACCAAAGGTGCTAAAGATCCCAATAATACTGTAACTGACCAGCTTACCCGAGAGAGTAAGCTGGTTTTTTTTTGTGTTCCACAAATACATAAGCGGCCTCCCTGTCTTTGTCTGTTTAGAATTCATTTAGGTGCGCCTATTTTTGTATTTTTGGACTGAAACAGTAAGGACAAGCCGGTTTTCTTCAGTAAAATGGTGATATTCTTTTAATAGAAATTTGCGCTGAAACTAGCTTTACATATTACATTAACTGAAACTAAAAAATCTGAAATGAGAATGAAAAACAGTCATCTACAACAGTTTATAATTTTACTGATGATAATTATGCCAACATGCATGTACGCACAACAAGCGATTACTGACTGGCCAAACCTGGCACGTTACCGTGATGAAAATGCAAAACTTGGACTTCCTTCGGCTAACGAAAAACGGGTTGTATTTATGGGGAACTCAATTACAGAAGGCTGGGGTGAAATCAACCCTGGTTTTTTTGCCGGACGACCCTTCGTTAACCGCGGTATCAGCGGGCAGACTACTCCCCAGATGCTTATCAGGTTCCGCCCTGATGTTATAGATCTGAAGCCAAAAGTGGTTGTCATTTTAGCCGGAATCAACGACATTGCAGGAAACACGGGACCATCAACACTCGGGATGATAGAAGCGAATATTGCTTCAATGGCCGAACTGGCAAAAGCTCATGGAATTAAAGTAGTTCTTTGTTCAGTTTTGCCTGCATTTGATTTCCCATGGAACCCGGGTGTTTTTCCATCAGCAAAAATCTCAGCTCTTAATGAATGGATAAAGTTGTATGCCGCAGAAAATGGATTTTATTACCTCGACTTTTATTCAGCCATGGCAGATGAATCAAAGGCTCTTAAGGCAGAATACACTGCCGATGGAGTGCATCCTGATGCCGCAGGTTATAAAGTAATGGAGCCTTTGACTGAGAAAGCAATCAGTGAAGTGCTTTTAAGGAATTAGTTCTATGGGGTATTCAGAATCCAATTTTACTTTGATAAATCTCAGGAGTAAAATGATTTACTTTTGTATTTCAATTTCGCCACTTCTCCCCCTAACCCAAAATCCCAACCCCTGATACATGAAACTTTACCTTGTTCCCACCCCAATCGGCAATCTCGAGGATATCACGCTCAGGGCTTTGCGGATACTGAAGGAGGTGGATATAATTCTGGCTGAAGATACCCGTACTTCATCGAAACTGCTGCGTCATTTTGAAATTGATAAAAAGGTTCTGGCTCATCATCAGTTTAATGAACATAAAACTACCGAAAGCCTGGTAAGACAGATTTCGGAAGGGACCACTATGGCACTGATTTCTGATGCAGGAACTCCCGGTATTTCCGATCCCGGTTTTCTACTGGCACGGGCTTGTATACAGGCAGGGATAATAGTTGAGTGTCTGCCTGGTCCTACGGCATTTGTCCCCGCCCTGGTAAATTCCGGATTGCCCTGCGACCGGTTTCTTTTCGAAGGATTTCTGCCGCATAAAAAAGGCCGGCAAACCCGGTTAAAGGAACTGGCAAAACAACCATATACCTTCGTTTTGTATGAATCGCCTTTCAGGCTGGTAAAGAGCCTTGAACAGCTTGCAGAGCATTTGGGTGGTGAGAGGCAGGCCTGTGTATCGCGCGAGCTGACAAAAATTTATGAAGAAAACCGTCGCGGTACTTTAACGGAACTGGCCCAATGGTATAAAGCACATTCTCCGAAAGGAGAAATTGTACTGGTGGTAGCAGGTTCATCGGCTAATTCTCCCGCATTACAGGAAACAGATGATACAGATGAAGAATGAGCTACAGTTACAAATATCCCCGTCCGGCAGTTACTGCTGATATTGTTATTATAAAAATAGAATCAGGTTTACGTTACGTTCTCCTGATCGGGCGAAAATACCCGCCTTTCGAAGGTGCCTGGGCCTTGCCTGGTGGATTTTTAGAAATGGATGAAACGCTCGAAACTGCTGCTTTGCGCGAACTTGAGGAAGAAACCGGATTATCAGGAATTGAACTCAAGCAATTTCACACATTCAGTAAAGTGAACCGCGATCCTCGTCACCGCACAATCACCACGGTATTTATAGGATTTGCACAGGGTAATTTGCTCCCCCTGCGGGCGGGCGATGATGCATCCAAAGCAGAGTGGTTTCAGCTGGATAAACTACCATCTTTGGCTTTCGACCATGATGAAGTGTTGGAAATGGTTAAAAAGGACCCGGCTTTCATGACTAAAGGAAAGACTTAACCCTGTGATCAGCGACTAAATTTTTCCTAATTCATTCAATATTGCTTTCACTATATTATCAGTTCCTTCAGCAATCTGAACGATGGTTGAATCGAGCTGGTAGCAAGGTGTTGTGAAAAGACGATGCTTTTCATCAATAATAACATCACCATGTTTTGTTACCACATGATTTGCACCCATCAATGTTACGTTTTGTGCATCCGATTCATCAGGACCAACTGTGATGGTGACATCACCAAAAATTTTTGCCAGCAATACTGGTGAAATGCATAAAGCACCAATAGGCTTTCGTAGACTTACCGTATCTCTGAGCAGATTAGTGATTTCGGGATTCACAGTGCAGGCAGCACCTTCAAAGGCATAGGAGCAGAGGTTTTTAGCAACTCCAAATCCACCAGGGAAAATCAGGGCGTCGAAATCACGGATTATAAGTTCGTCAAGAGGCTGTATTTTGCCACGTGCAATTCTGGCACTTTCAACCAGAACATTCCGTGTTTCGGGCATTTCGGCACCGGTTAAATGGTTAACCACATGGTGCTGAGATATATCAGGTGCAAAAATCTGGTATTCTGCACCATTTTTCTTAACGGCATACATGGTCATCACTGCTTCGTGTATTTCAGCACCATCGTAAACGCCGCACCCGGCAAGGATAATCGCAAATTTCTTCATGGGGTTAATAGTTTAAAACCTTAAAATTACAAAATGTAAGCTGGATCCATAAAAAAAAGATTCCTATGTCAAAAAAAGCATAATTGGAACGAACCGGCAAGTTATTTCTATACGTTGGTTGTGAAGCAAATTCCGGTTGTACAGTTTATCCTTGTTTCAGCAGGTTCGGCAATCAGCTATTACATATACTCCGATGTGGCATTACTCCATCAATATAGTTTCATGAAACTCTCAGCCACTTCGGCACATGATAAAGTAAAACAACCAAATTGTTTTTAACTTTGAGCCGGCAAACATGAATATAATGGAACATAAAATGAATTCGAAATTCGCGGCACTGCTTGCAAATCCCCGTTCAGTTATTATTGTGTCTGCTATACTTTTTCTTCCGTTATTATTTCTGGGTACTTTCTCCAGCCATGACTGGGGTGATGATTTTGCACAGTATATTCATCAGGCGGGCAATCTGCTTTCCGGTATTCCACAATCAGAAACTGGTTTTATTTACAGTCAGCTTAACTATATCGGGCCTCAGGCTTATCCGGTTGGATTTCCGCTCCTCCTAGTGCCGGTTTATGCTACTGCCGGGAACAGCATAACAGCTTTCATAACGTTGATATCAGTATTGTATGTTATTCTTGGTTTGCTGATGGTGATCTTTTTCAGGCAATCCTATTCGGGGATAACTGCGGTGGTGCTGGCTTTCATATTTCTATACAACCCTCAGATGATTGTTTTCAAGCGCGAGGTGATGTCGGATATCCCATTTACTGTATTGCTTGTTCTGAATTTTATTTTGTATTTCAGGTTAAAACCCGGAAACCTGAGGCAGGTACTGGTTTTGTCGGTTACAACCGGGCTCATGCTGACTGTGCGGCCTGCAGGAATTGTCTTTGTGGCTGCACTTGCCATTGACCAGTTTTTGAGGCTTGTCCGGAAGCAAATATCATGGAAGGAATTGGTTATTGCCGGGGGTTTACTCACTGTTGTTCCCATATTTCTGTACTTCGGTATTAATTCATGGCTGTTCAAAATTCCTTCGGGTGGAAGCATTCGCGATTACCTGATGTTTTATTATTCGGGAGATTTCATTCAGATTATTCCCCGGAATCTGGCACACCATATCGAAGTTTTCAGGTATATGTATGTGCCTGAAGCCGGGATTTTAAAAGGCTTATCCCTGTTGCTGGGCTCGTTGATGCTGGTAATGGCAATGTTTGGCTTTATTAAAAAGCTTCTGCTGCGACCTGGAGTAATTGAGTGGTTTTTTATACTGTATATGCTGATGTTGCTGGTGTTTCCTAACAACGATTCCGCTTTCAGGCTGATGGTTCCGATTGGATTTATTTTTCTTTATTATGCTGCAGCCGGAATAAAATCGGTAACCCTGCCGGAAAATGTTTCTCCATTCAGGAAAGCTCTGGCAGCAGGAATTCTGATAGCTCTGCTGTTTATTCCAGGACTCATCAGCATAGTCCGTTCAGGTAGCAACATCCTTGAAGGACCTCAGCAGAAATCGTCGGTGGAGGCTTTTGAAAATATCAGTAAAATTGTTCCTTCCGGTTCAGTAGTATCATTTGCAAAACCCCGCGCACTGGCATTGTATTCGGGGTGCAGCAGTATGGCTGATCCGTTCACCACGGATCCAACCCTTATTCACAGTCAGGTTATGCAATCGGGTGCTTCCTATCTGCTTATACACAACCGCCTGACTTCGGAACCTATGAAGCGCTATTCGCAGGTGATGCAGAGTCGGCTTAGCCGGGTGTGGGGCAATGCGGATTTTACACTCTTCAGGATCAATCCCGTCAATCCTTCAGTACGTCACTGAGAACCTGTACCGATTTTAATTCTCCAAAAGAGGGAAGATGTATCCTGAAATATTCGAGTATTCTTGTAAGTAGCTCACTTCGTGTTGCATAATCGAAATGGATAATTGCCTCTCCGGAGCTTAGTGCTTTCAGCAATTCGGAAAATCTGTTGCTTAGAGGCGGAACGAGATAATATGGATGATCAGGCGGATGCATGCAGAAATTTCCACCCGTCAGATCAAAATAGGTAGATGATTCACTGAAATTGTTGTGTGGTCCGAAACCCATAAACTGTGTAAGCCCAACAGCAAAAGTGAGAGGAAATACCGCTATGGAGTCGTCGGAGGAGTCAAGGTTCAGAACCGCATTTTCAATATACCCGAATAGCTCGGGGTCAGCCATCTGCGATGGAATGGATCGTGTCAGAAGTTCACTGATAAAAATGCTTACAGCAGTTTTAGCCATGTCGCCGGCTATACCGTTGAGCTGGTGTTCGCAGGAAGCATCACGCATTATGCGTAATCCTTCACCTTCTTTATGGTTGGCCACCAGGTGAATAATCGAAAGAGGCGAAAACAGATTCCGTTTAATTCGTGCTCCTTTTTTTCGTACTCCTTTCACAATGTACGACTGCAACCCCAGTTGCACGGTAAATACCCTGACAATTATACTGGTTTCGGAATAATCCATGCAATGGAGTACGATCCCTTTGGTAGATATTATCATAAAATGATAAAAGATATTTTCCCTGTTAAAAAGGCACATGAACTTCCGGTTCCATTGAACCAGCAGATTACAGGAGAGTAAACTGCTGCGTGGAAACACGAAGATTCGGAATCAAGGAATGGAATTAAAAACAATTTCAGGCTACCTCACAAACAGAACTTTACCTGCTTTTTTCTGGCTTCCGTCGGGGTTTGTGACAAAAACCAGGTACATTCCGGTATTCACCCTGCGTCCGTTGAGGTTATTCCCATCCCAGATTACCTGTCCACCCTGAGCCTGTGTTTCCCATACCAGAGCGCCGGAACCATCCGAAATTTTCACATTCGACTCAGCGACCAGGTTGCTGATAAAAACTGGTCCACGGTATTCGGGACGAACAGGGTTAGGATAAATAAACAGTGAATCCAGAGTAGTAGGTGATTCCACCTTGTAGTCCTTGTATGATACTATCCCTAGCGATGTCCCAAAGTAAACCTCTCCATTGCTCGAAATTTTTATCGATTGAATGGAATTCGACAACAAAGGACTGTTTGATTCAGTGAAATGTAGAAGTTCTTCAGTTCCATCAGCTGACATCAGGAAAACGCCTGCTTTATCAGTCCCTAACCACTTTTCATTGTTACCGTTTACAGCAATCGCAGTGATTGCCTCGGTTTCAAGCAGGGGGTGAAGGTATCCTTCTTCATTCACCGTTATGCGTTGCGCATCGTAATTGCCTCCGTTAAATATATTTGCCGGCGAGTAAATTACAGCAACACCCTGATCGGTGCCAAGCCACATTTGTCCGTCGCGGTCAACAGCCATGCTGGCAATTCCTGAACCCGGCAGGTTGCCGTTTCCGGGTGCACTGGTTAGCTTTTTGGGTGGGAAATCGTCGGACGTATTGTCGGGTGTATTGTTATCGTTGTACACGAATAATGCCAGGTCGCGGCACTGCAGCCATTTCTGATTTTCCTTATCAATTGCTATGGCTCCCACATCAATTGCGGTGCCCAGCGAACCCAGGTTGAATGATTTCCATTCACCCGAAGGTTTGCGCATCGATAAAACATTTGCAGCACCGTCGTTGGTGACCCACAGGTTATTCTGCGAGTCGAAAGCAACTCCGCCTATGCGGAGGTATCCAACACCTGTGCCAGTAAAATATTGCAGTGTACTGTTATCGGGCGTATAAATTTCCTTTAGTTCGCCATTATCCATCTCTATCAGACCCTGACCCCAGCTTCCCATGAAAACATGATTACCATCAGTGGGATCGGCGGCAACGCATAGTATGTCGCGCACCGGGGCAAAACTTTCCGGCATGTTTCCAGTATTGTAGCTGCTCCAGGTATTATCGGATAAGGTGTAAAATTGTGGCACCCGGAACAGGCTTGTATACGATGCGGTTCTGCCTCCGGGTACAACCCACAACTGCTTGCCGCTTATATCCATTGCTGCTACAACAGGTGATGCCGGGCCGTTAAAAGTGTAAGGTAAGCCAACATTATCAGTTCCTATACTCCAGAGTCCCTGATCGTTGTCAGCAACCCAAAGGTTTCCCTGTTTGTCCAGGATAGCATCATTCGGTCTGATGGTTCCCGGATTGTAGGTGTAATAAAGTGTTTCGCGTGAGCCGTCGGCTTTGTAGGTTTCAACGTTCAGATAATTGCATATGATCAGTCGTTCGCCACTAACGCGCATACAGGTCCGGTTCGAGGGATCACCTGGGTTAAAATACGACCAGGTATTTCCATTCTTAACAAATAGCGTATCCGAATTCCAGGTATCTTTGGTTTTGTTGGCATATACCTTGCCTGCAAAAGAAGTTATGAGGTTAAAGTTATCATCAGGTCCAGTGATAGAAATATCTTTAGTCCAGTTAACATAATATGCCAGGTTGTCGGAGGCCAGTGCCGAATAAATGCCTTTTTCGGTTGCCGCATAAAATTTGTTGTCTTCAGTATGAAAGGTGAGTGCTTTCACATCGATCTGCGATCCTGAAGGTCCGATGTAGTAAGTGTCTTTGATTTCCTCTTTCTCAATATCCAGCACTACGATTCCAAAACCACAGGCCAGGTATGCAAGTTTATCAATAACCAGAATGCTATTGATAGTTTTGTTGCCTAAAATCTGTTTTCGCTTTATATCCGGGATATTCACCACAACCGAACCTTTTACCAGGTCTACATTAGTATTAGCGTAGGCAACCACAAGGGTATTGAGCTTGGAACTGTATGCTAAGCTACTGATTCCAATATCGGAGAGACCGTTTGGTGTAACCTTATTCAGCCTGTTGAGGCTGTTGTCGGTTTTGTTGAAATAAAAGATACTGTAAGGAGTAGCGGCATAAATGAGGTTGTCGGCTTCGGTTACTGCCTTACAATTGTTGTATGGCAAATGATCGAGCCATTGGTTATAGCCACTGGTTTGAGCAATAACCTGTGTACATGATACTAAAAACGCAATAAATACAGATAAGGTAAATCTGGCCATTTTCATATGCTGGAGCTATAGATTTTATTGTAGTATAATAACTCGGTTACTTTCGATTTATTATGTAGGGCTAATCATTGATTTCATGATAGCTTCGCCTGTAATCACCTCCGATGGCTGCCTTTTGAACCACATTACCATAATGTTTCCAGGTCCAGGCAGGCCCGTTCCAGCATGAATCCCAGCTGTACATCATCGACATACGAATATTCATATACGAGAGAAACACAAAAGCCGCAATAAACACAAGCTTAACAAGTACTGATTTTATTCTGAACAAGGCAGCAAGTGCAAATGCCATCGGAATTGCAAGCAACGCATAATAATCAATAAAACCACGGTGTCCATAACCACAATCGAAGGTATAGCACCACCAGCTGGAAATAATATACAACGAAATAAGTAAGATAATTACGATGCCATATATGTCAGTAACCTTTTTGCGGAGCATCATCACAATTCCGGCAACTGAAGCAACCATCAAAGGACTGTAACTGAGCCAGCCAGAAACAGGGCCAGCCAGGACGGCTCCGATTTTAGGACGGTTCCAGTAAATGAACCTTGCCTCATCGAGTGACTTATATCCGTATGCATAAATATACCATTTGCCGGTAATCAGATGCCAGTAAACGAATTGGGGAATGAAAACAATGAAAATCACAGCTATTGTAATGAGCACCAGGTGCCATTTGCCGAACCAGAACCTGATCCGCTGAACAAATTCCTGCCACGAAACTACCTTATAAAGAAGCAGATAGGAAGCTACGATAAGATTAGGCTGACGGATAAGCACCATAATGGCAAGAGGTATTGCAAGCCAGAGTGTATTGGCAACTGAAGGCTTTTCATAAAAAGCAGGCACCCGGTATATAAAGACAGCAATAAGAAAAAAAGTATAAACATGCGACATGGCTGATTCGCACAACGTATAAAAAATGAGATTTGTACCATAAAATATCAGGAAAACTGTCAACAGGGAAATGAGGAAGCCGAACCTTGGCAACAACAGCCTGTAAATCAGTAACAATGCCAGGAAACAATAGATCATCGCTCCCAAAAATATAAAGAATGCATTCGTGGTTGTATACCCATCGGTTTTCTGCCCTGTTAGGCTGCACCAGGCATTTCCCAGGAAAAAGAAAGGTGCCTGCATATATGCAACACCCCAGGTAAACTTGTTCAGGTTTTTCCCGTTATCAAGGATAACACACCACCTTTGCCCGTTCAGCATACTGTGGCTGACAAACTGTGCCGGAAGATATTGGTAGTAACCGAGCCCATCGGAGGTAAAAATATTTTTATAACCGGCCACCCGGTAATGCTTATCAGAATTATGAATGCCGGTACTGAAAAAGAGTATGGCCAGAAATGCAAGCAATATTAAACCATTCTTCCTCGAAAGTTGAGCAAAATAGACAATACCAGCTTTTTTTCCTGCTCTATGATGTGGTTTTATTCCGAATTTGACAATACAATACAATGCCCTGAAGCCATCAGTCCATCCTATCTTTTTCCCTTCCTCGTAAGTACGTCCATAATATGAAATCCCGACCTCGTAAATTCGCAGACCGGGAATACGTGCAATTTTCTGTGTTACCTCGGGTTCAAAGCCAAAGCGTTTTTCTTCTAATTCAATCCCTTTAATCACCTCACTTTTAAATAGCTTGTAACAGGTTTCCATATCCGATAAATTCAGATTCGAAAACATATTGCTCATAAAAGTGAGTAGTTTGTTGCCGATGGTATGCCAGAAAAACAAGATGCGGTGAGGGTTCCCACCAATAAAACGCGATCCGTACACAACGTCAGCCGTTCCTCTGAGTATAGGTTTCAGCAGCAGGTTGTATTCCTCGGGGTCATATTCAAGATCAGCATCCTGTATGAGAATATAGTCGCCGGTAGCTTCTCTTATTCCAGTATGCAGGGCGGCACCTTTGCCTTTATTTTCATCGTGCTTGAAGTACCTGAGGTTAAGTTCAGGGTATTTTTCACAATATTGCAGTATTGATTTTTCTGTATCATCCTTCGAAAAATCATTTACAACAATAATTTCTTTGTCCACGCCACCGGTTAGTTCTACGGTCCTTACACGATCGAGTATCAGATGGATGGTGCGGCCTTCGTTATAAGCAGGAATAACAACAGAAAGTACTGGCATAAAGTGAAAATTATGAACTTACAATATTACGACTTTTCCGGTATTTTTCTGATCATTAGCCTGTATAATGAATTCAATAAATCGTCGCATGGCATGCAAAAAATCATTCGTTGACGAAACAATTCTATTGAAGAATAAGTTCTTCAAATGGGATTGATCTGTTCAAATAATCTAAGTATCTGTGAGTAAATGATATAGGTAGGATGAGTCTGAATAGTAATTGATAGATGTAGGCGGTTTTTAAAAATTTTAGTACCTTTACACCGCGAAACCCCAATGAATTGTGCATTTGAGAACTTTAATCCCTTAACTCTGTTGTAACCTGCTAATTCACTTCAGATTTTAACTTTCGTCCGACTAAAAAACCTTAACCAGGGAAATGATTCACTATTCAGATTTTGCCATAGTTGAAGGCCTCAGGCTCAATAGTGATTTTATCATTCGCTATGTGTACAAGGAATTTTTTCCCACCATCAAATATTTTATCAAAAACAATTCAGGACTGGAAGAAGATGCGGAAGATGTCTTCCAGGAAGCTCTGCTGGTGATACTTACCAAGATAAAAGGCGACGATTTTGAGCTGAGTTCCTCCTTCATTACTTATCTCTATTCGGTAAGCCGGAATATCTGGTTGCAGAGGCTCAAACGCAAGCGAATAACCAATAAAAACCAGGATGAACTTACTCATTTTCTGGAATCGCCCGGGGTAGGTCTGGAAGTGCATCTCGAAAACGAAGAAAAGTACCGCTCTTTTGTCAGGCAATTTACTAATCTGAGTCCTGATTGTCAGAAACTTTTAAAACATTTTCTGGCAAAAAAAACGGCAAAGGAAATTGCAGAACTGATGGGTTATAAATCAGAATTTTATGCTAAAACCAAAAAGCATCTCTGCAAGGAAGCATTGAAAAAGCTGGTTGAAAAAGATCCGGAACTTCGGAATAAAATAGGATAATCAGGAAGTGACTGCTTTTGATATAAGTTGATGATATATTGAAGAATCCCTGAAATAATGATCTTATTTGCCCGTTAAACCGCAAGTGTTAAAATAGTAGTTTTGGTAATTATAATGAAGATGCTATTCGATTTACGATTTACGATTTACGATTTTGGGAATTGTGCTCTGCATGAATAATCGTACCTTGTACTTCCTCAATCATACATATATGTGTTAGGCAATGTAATAAGACCTGAAAATGAGACATCTAGTATTTATTTTAATACTATTTTGGCAAATCGACACTTTTGCCCAAATAGAATATTTTAATCATAACGACTGCGATAGATTTACGATCCGATCTTGGGACAAAGAGAAAGTAGAATCTATTAAAAATCTAAAGAATAAACACAAATTGACTTTAAGTAATTACTATAATTTTAATGAATCTCTTACCGATCCAGTTCTTTTAAGAAATTTAAAATCTAACATAGTGATAAATGATCTGATAATTTTTAATTCTTGTTTTGTGGCTAATTGTGAATGCTATGGTAAAAAAAGGCTAGATACAATAAATCAGGTATTCTCAGCAAAGTTGGATAGTACAAAAATTAAAATATTGGGTTCTTTCAGACCGTCTAAAAATATCAAAAGTATTATTGTCTTAGTACAAACAGCAAAGTATTCTACAGACTGTTATGACTGCAAGGAGCTAAATTCATACTTGCTCAATTTTGACAACGCTCACAAGATTATATCAAGCGCATTTTTAGGTAAATTCGAGGAAATAAACGATGGATTAAGTTTTAGTAGTAGAAACACCATAATATTCATAAAAAAGAACATTCTTACGACTATCAACGAAGAGTGTCTTTATCCAATAGATATTGCTTTTCATCTTCCCAAATCTGATTTCACTACCAAAACTACAGATAAGATTTGCATTACAGAGAATGGAAGTATTGAAAAAGTTAAATAAATTACCATGCCCACAAACGCTATAGAAAATGCGGTTATTCGTATTCGTTGAAACATTTGAAATCTTAACATACATTTGTGCTGGCAGATAGTTGAGCAACAATTTATTTCCGCACTTGCCAAGTGTCGGAACGATAGGTTTTTTGGGGTTGGGATTTAGGGAATTTGTGAATTAGGGGATGTGAGGATTTGGGGATGTGAGGATCTGTCTTTTGCTTATCGTCAATCGTACATGTATGGGTGTTAGGCTTTGGGGGTTGGGTTTTAGGGGGATGTGTGGATTTGACTTTAACTAATCGTAAATCGCACTTCGTCAATCATACATATATAGGTGTTGTGCAACATCTTAAGAACTTGGAATTTATAGGAATTTTGGTGAAATGGCAAATTTGACAATCTTGAAAAATAAGGCTAACGGTGACATTTAAGAGCAACCGATTTTTTTCACGACAATTTGGTGTATAAACAGAAATGTCGCATAAATGCCGTAAAGAAACCGTTATCAAAACATGGCATTACAAATACCTTTACCGAATATCTAAATTTTATTATGATGAACATAATTGGTAAAAAAATCAGTGAAACAAGAAAGTCAAAAGGACTTACGCAAGAAGAGTTAGCTGAAAAATCAAAAATGAATTTAAGAACAATTCAACGGATTGAAAGTTCTGATAGTACTCCTCGTGGAAAAACCTTAAATCTAATTTGTGACGTGCTTGAGATTAATTTAGAAGATTTGCGAAACATCGAAAGTCAAAATAGAAAGAGAACATTAATAAATATCATTATCAATGCAGCTTTTCTCATTCCTCTTAATATAATCTTGATGTCAATAATCGGCTATCTGACTTTGGACTCAGAAGCAAATATGAATAGTCGGATTGGAGCATTTCTTTTAAGTTTTTTCATTCCTTTTTTCATTGCTTTCAAAACCCTGAGAATGAATGGAATTGAAAGAATGTTAAAATTCGGAATAGGATTTATTGCCTACATTATTATAGCTCTTTTTAGCATTAGATACCAATCTGCAATCATGACTGGACTAATACCTTGTTTGCTTATCGCACTTGCAGTTTTGTATTATGGGAAAGAATTGATTAAGCCTGAAGAATAAAAATATGTTGTACCATAAACGCTATAACAAATGCGGGTTTATGAGCTGCGCATAAGAGACCGCTTTGTTATTCGCTTCGCTCATGAGATCGCTTCGCTAAGTTCCCTAAGTTGCGTATTCGTTGAAACATTTGAAATCTATACATACATTTGTGCTGGCTGACAGTTGAGCAACAATTTATTCCCGCACTTGCCAAGTGTCGGAACTTTATAGACAGTTGTAGACTGCCGACCCCATAATCGTTCATAAAACGATTTTCTTGGTTACTATCATTTCTCGGATATTATTTCAAACAAAATATTGTAAACTTTAATTTACCAACATTTAAAACCAAAAGAACATGAAAACATTAAGACAAATTTCATCCATCATCAGCATCATTCTTTTCTGCATTTTAAGTATCGGTGCTAATCAAAAATTATTTGCTCAAGAGGAAGTGACACCTGAACTTTCCAAATTTGTAATTCTTGTTGAAACTACCAACGATGGTATTAAACTTACAAACATTGAGGGATCCGCTTTTAAAGAGCTTGCATTTTCATTGACAACCAACAAAAAACAATGTGTTGATCAATACGGTATGAGTTCTGTAAAAAAACACAAAAGCGTGAACGACGATAACTTTGCCAATTTCATATTCAAAATAAAGAAAACTAAAAAAGGGATTAAACTGGAAGGAATTGAAGGTACAGCCTGGAAAAATTTAAGCTTTAGCTGTCCAAATGGCGTGTGTCACCAATATATTGACCAGAACGGAATGACGGACTTGAAATAGAATCCTTAAATTGACAAAGATCGAATTAATACCAATTCTGTATATAATATAGTCCAAATATATTTTTTAGATTAATTGGATTATAATATAAATAGAATTATATTTGCACATGTCAAAACCAATAATCTTTACGATACAGGAAAGCCAAACGGAGATAAAGAAGCTCATCAAAAGTCATGAGCCTTTTTTAGCGCAGCGGCTAAGAGTGCTTCTTGAATGCAAG
>Ga0208789_1000147_pt1 | contig 93956 bp, 64 predicted proteins | sample Methanotroph_Enr_FD_187368 | JGI IMG/M metagenome (GOLD analysis project Ga0208789, IMG submission 187368) | Enriched soil microbial communities from Old Woman Creek wetland in Ohio, USA - Methanotroph_Enrichment_5 (SPAdes) (version 2) | ecosystem: Environmental > Terrestrial > Soil > Wetlands... | reverse complement strand
GCAGCGCCAGCTTGTCGGGGTCCACTTTGTAGCGGCCTTTCCAGATCTCGCGGTTGAAGAAAGCCAGCAGCGGCTCCCCGTCCTTCACTTCGATGCCGGCCACCGCGCTGAACACTTTCGCCGCCGGCGCTTCCGCCGCGCCCTCGAATTCCGCCTGGATGAAGGCCCGGTTCACGAACTCGCGGAGGCGCTCGGCGTCCGCCACGGAAATGTCGCATTCCTCGGCGCGCTCCACGTCGCTCATTACGGCGTCCTTGAGGAAGCACGCTTCGAACTTCTCCTGACCCACGCCCTGGATAAGGCCCACCAGGTCGCCGTTGCCGTCGGCCAGCTCCGGCAGGTCGCCGCCGGAAAGCTTGAGGCCGTAGCCGGCGTACTGGCGCGCGGCGTAGCGCGCGGCCGGGAACTCGGCCAGGTTTATCGCCCCGGAGGTCTTGAGCAGCTGGAAGACCCGCCCGCCCTCCATCTCCTGGAGGAATTTTCCGAACTCTTCCTCGCTCATCCCGGCCAGGTTCGCCATCTTGAGCGCGCCCAGGAGGGCGGCGGAAGTTCTTGCGCCCGTTGACGCGGTAAATTTAAAGCTTGGTTTCATTTTAATGCTCCTGTCACATATTATAGCCATAATATCTAAGTTAGAACAATTTCTATGCCAACACGCGGGCAAGCGCGGCGCGGACACCTTGCCTATGAAATGCGGGCGCGGCTAAATTTCTGTATAATGGGAAAGGGTTAAATCTTTTCATTTGAAAATCTTCATTCTCGGGCGAGAATATTATGGAAAAACTCGACATCCTCGTATTGGAAGACGACAAGCTGGCGCAGAAAGTGATGTCCGCGCACCTGGCGGGCCAGAATATCGACCTGGCCGGCGACCTGAAAACGGCTTTAAAAAAGATCGAAAGCGGGAAATACGATATAGGCTTTTTCGACCTGATGCTGGGCCCGGACGACGATTACTCCGGGCTGAAGGCCATAGCCGCGGCCGCCGCCAGGGGCATCCACTGCGTGGTCGTTTCCAGCTCCGACTCGGAAGAGATAATCGACCAGGCCTACACCCTGGGCGCCAACGACTTTTACGCCAAGGGCAACGAAGAATCCAACGTAGCCGACATCCTGCGCAAGTACCTGCAGAACAGGAAAGCCGCCGGGGCGAAGGATATCTTTTCCTCCTCTTTCATCACCTGCGACCCGGAAACCAGGGCCGCCGCCGCGGAAGCGCTTAAATACGCCCCCACCGAACTCCCCATCCTGATCCTAGGCCCGTCGGGCACCGGCAAAACCTCGCTGGCCAAGATCCTGCACGAACACTCGGGCCGCGAAGGCGCTTTCGTCTCTATCAACTGCTCGGCCTATACCGAGGACCTGCTTGAAGCCGAAATGTTCGGCCACAAAAAGGGCGCCTTCACCGGGGCCCATGAAACCAGGAAAGGCCGGCTGCTGGAGGCCCACAAGGGCACGCTCTTCCTCGACGAGATAGGGACGATGAGCCTGGGCATGCAGACGAAGCTGCTGAAAGCTATAGAGGAGCGGTCCTTCTACCCTCTGGGCTCGGAAAAGCCCGAGCATTCCGAGTTCCGCATCATCAGCGCCACGCTGGAAGACCCGCAGGCGCTGATAGCCCAGGGCAAGATGCGTTTCGACCTTTTCCAGCGCATCCACGGCTATACCATAAACCTCAAGCCGCTCACCCGGCGGACCGGCGACATCACCCCGCTGGTGCAGCATTTCACCAAGGGCGGCCGGCGCCTGGCCTTCACCCCGGAAGCCAGGGCCTATATGGAAAATTACTCCTGGCCCGGCAACGTGCGGGAGCTGAAGAAGTTCGTGGACCTGATCTCGAGCGGCCCGGAAGGGCGGGCCGACCTAGCCGCCGTCCAGAAGCACCTCAAGGGCCGCGAAGGGAGCCAGCCGGCCCCGTCGCACGACGGAGATCTTTACGCCTACGCGCTGGCGAACGGCCTGGAAGCCGCCCTGGAAAAAGTTTCTTCGGAGATAATCAACAGGAACCTTAAGGAGAACGAGGGCAAGCGGACCAAGACCATGGCCGACCTTAAGATCTCGACGCGGCTCTTATATTCCGCCCTGAAAAGACAGGGCCCGGAGGAAGGAAAGAAATGACGAACGGCACCGACAGCGGAAAACTTTTGCACGACCTGCGGTCCAAGTGTTCCAGCCTTAAAAGCGCCGCCGAACTTTACAAGGACTGCTCGGCGCCGGAAAAGAAAGAGATGCTGGCCCTGATGAACGGAGCAGCCGCGGAGATCGTGCGGCTGCTCGCCCAGATAGAGAAAGCCTGACGCTTTTCAGATCAGGCAGAGAATAAGCAGGAAGAACAGCACCCCGACGGCCCCCCCGCGGAACACGTCCCACACCGACTTCTGCGGCGCGGTTTCGTCGGCCGGGGGCTTCTGATACGAAGACCCTGAGGCCTCCTCTTCGTCGTCCCCGGCTTCCGACGGAGGCGGGACGCCGGCCGAGGCGCCGCCGGACCCTCCCCCGAGATCTTCCAAAGCCGATTTATTGACGACGGAGCGTACCGGCGCTGCGGCCGCAGGTACGGGGACAGGGCGCCTCTCCGCTTTGTACACGGGAGCGGCGGAAGCTTTCACGGCGGCCCCGGAGTACAGCCCGGAAAGCATGGCTTCAGCCCCCGCGCTGTCGCCGGACTCCAGGGCCGCGGCAATGCTCTCCGCGGCCTCCGAAAGCCTGCCGGTCGAAGCCGGCCGCGAAACCTGGTCCAAAACCACGGGCATCGAAATATAACCCTGGGGCGAAACCGCCGCCGCTTCCGCCCTGACCGCGAAAACGAAAGCCCCGAGAACGAAACCCGCCCCGCATATCTCTTTAATTCTTTTCATCAGCATCTTCTCCCTTATCTCCCTTTAAATTTTGGGCAGGCCGCCCCCCGGCCTCGGCCTGCTTACCCAGTACAGAGCAATTTGTGTGCCAATATTGGCTAAGGCGCAGAATTCATGGATTTCTCATTTGACAGACAGGTCTTTCCGAATTTGAGGAGGGCCGGGAACAGCGGGAGAGATTTTCATATGGAAATCTTGATTCTCATATGAAAATATTACGGCTTCCCGGTTCCAGGAGGCTCTTCCGGCAAAACCGCCGTTTGAACCGGCCGGACATGGCGGGCGCCGCCGCCTTTAGGAAAGATATCGATTTAGTATAATACTCCGGTGATACCAACCCAGCCTTTTTCCCCGGAGGATATAATGAAGCTTTCCCTTTTCCTTCCCTGCCTTCTGTTGTTTTGCCAGCCCTCGGCAGCTAAAGAAAACCCCGCCCCCGGCCTGCCGAAAGGCGCGGCCATAGAAACCGACCCCAAATATCCCCCCGTCATCTCCTACACCCTTAAGAACGGGCTGAAACTGCTGATACTTGAAAAGCACTTCGTCCCCACGGTCTCCCTGACCATGACTTTCAAGGTCGGCAATGTGGATACTCCCCAGGGGAAATCCGGCCTCGCCCACCTTTTCGAACACATGGCTTTCAAGGGCTCCAAGACCATGAACACCTCGGATTACGCCAAGGAAAAAGTGGTGCTGGACAAGATCGAGACCGCGGCGAAGGCACTCATCGCGGAAGAGTCGCTTTACGAGGCCGCGGACCCGAAAAAGCTCGAGACCCTGCGCAAGAACCTCGGCGACCTGGAAAAAGAGGCTGACAAATACGCCGTCACCGGCGAACTGAGCCGCGTCTACGGCGAACTGGGCGAAAACGGCCTGAACGCCGGGACTTCGCAGGACTATACGACGTATATGGTTTCCCTTCCTTCCACCCGCCTCGAGGCCTGGATGGTGCTGGAATCCGACCGCTTCAAGAACGCCGTGCTGCGCGAGTTCTACAGGGAACGCAGCGTGGTGATGGAAGAGCGCCGCATGTACGAGTCCGATCCCTCCTTCCTGATGGGCGAAGCGCTTTCCGCGGCCGCCTTCACCGCCCATCCCTACCGGACCCACCCGCTTGGCTGGATGGACGACCTGAAGCGCCTGACCCGCACCGACGCCGATAAATTCTTCAGCGACTTTTATGCCCCGAACAACGCCACCCTGGCCGTGGTGGGCGACGTGAAGCCGGCGGAAGTGATAAGCATGGCCGAGAAATATTTCGCCGGCTGGAAAGCGAAACAGATCGTTCCCGCCTCCATCACCAAGGAGCCGCCGCAGGCTTCCGAGAAGCGCATCAACGTTTTCGCCAAAGCCCAGCCTTCCATAAGGATGGCTTTCCACAACCCCGGCCTGGCCAGCCCGGACATGTACACGCTGATCATGCTCAGCGAGATCCTCTCCAACGGCAAGACCGCCCGCTTCTACAGGAACCTGGTGGAGGGCTCGCAGTTGGCGCTTTACGCCCAGGCCTCCTCCATGTCGCCCGGCATCCGCTATCCCTCGCTGTTCGTGATCTCGGCCTCGCCCAAGGCCCCGCATACGATGGAAGAGCTGGAAACCGCCGTCTGGGGCCAGATCGACCAGCTGAAGAACGAGCCGCCCACGCAGTGGGAGATGGAAAGGGTCATCAATAACTACGAAGCCGACATGGTCAAGCAGCTCGAGGGCAGCCACGAGCTGAGCAACAACCTGTCCATCAACCAGGAGATCCTCGGCGACTGGAAGATAGACTGGAAAATAACCGAGAAGCTGCGCGCCCTGAAGCCGGAAGACGTCTCGGCGGCGGCGCGGAAATACTTCACCCGCGGCAACTACACCGTGGTCTTCCTCAGACAGCCCGAAGCCATAGTGACCGCGGCCGCCAAGGGAGAAGCGAAATGAAAAATCTTACGAAGATCGCAGCAGGAGCCTTTATGCTTATAACAGCCTCTACTCTCTGGGCGATGCCCCCCGGCATGCCCGCCACCCCCGACCTGGAATTCAGGCCGCCCAAGGGCGAGCGTTTCGTCCTGGATAACGGCATGGTGGTCTACCTGATGAAGGACAACACCCTGCCCGTGATCCACATGAGCGCCATGATCGGCGTGGGCAACGCGCACGACCCGGCCGAAAAGATCGGCCTGACGGAGCTTTCCGCCCAGCTGCTGAAGGACGGCGGGACCAAGAGCTATACCGCCGACGAAATAGACAAGCAGCTGGAATACCTGGGCGCCTCCATCGAGAGCTCGGCCTTCTCCGAGGAAACGCGGCTGGAAATGACCACGCTGAAGAAGGACCTGGGCAAAGTGCTGGATATCTACGCGGAGGTGCTGCGGGAGCCCGTCTTCAACGAGGAGAAGCTGAAGCTCGCCAAGGACGAGGAGCTGGAAATGCTCCGCCGGCGCAACGACAAGCCCAACGACGTGCTTTTCCGCGAGGCCAAGCGCATGTTCTACGGCGCGAAGCACCCCTACGGCTGGCGGAAGGAACCCTCCACTATCTCCGCCATCGCCCGGGCCGACCTGCTGGCTTTCCACGGCGCCTATTACAGGCCGAACAACGTCATCCTGTCCGTCAGCGGCGATTTCGCCTCCGACGAGGAGATGCTGAACACCCTGAAGGCTAAATTCTCCTCCTGGGAAAAAGGCGACGTAGTGAGGCCCGGGATACCGGACTTCGAGCCGAGGAAGGGCAGGGAGATCTACTTCATCGACAAGGAAACGGCGCAGACTTTCATCGTCATCTTCCAGAAGGGCCTGGGCTATAACTCGCCGGAAGAATACCCCCTGACCGTCCTCACCGAGATCCTGGGCGGCGGCATGCAGTCCCGCCTTATGACGGAAGTGCGCTCGAAGAAAGGCCTGGCCTATACCGTGCAGGCCTACAGCGGCAAGCGCACGAAGAACGGCTTCACCTATACCTACTGCGGCACCAAGCCCGAGACCTATTCCCAGGCGCTCGCGGAGATCCTGAAGCAGCTGGAGCGCGCGGGTTCCGAGCCGATCCCGCAGGACGAGCTGAAGCGCGGCAAGGACGCCATCATCAACCCGTTCGTCTTCAAGTTCCCCACTCCGGCCAAACTGATCACCGAGCGGGCCTCCGAAGAGTTCTACCACCTCAAGGACGGTTACCTGGACAATTACGTCTCGAGGATCAGGAACGTCGGCCAGAACGACATCCTCGCAACGGCGAAAGACATCTTCGACACGAAGAACGCCCTCATCTTCGTAATCGGCAATTCGAAGAAATTCGACAAGCCCCTGACCGAATTCGGCGCCGTCACCGAACTGAAAGAAGACTGAAACCAACACCAGAAAATAAAGAAGGCCCCGCACTGGGGCCTTTTTTATTCCCCAGCAACGCAGGGAGAACCGCGAGATGCTAAGGGTTCGGGGTCCTGCCGCCCAGACCGGCTTTCCGGTCCAGCCGCTCCACCCATCCCCTGCTAGGAAGGCGAGATGTAAACCTGCCGTTCACCTTCCGCGGCTGGCCCAAAAAGCCGGTCCGTGCGTCACCCCTCCACCACGGGTTGCAAAGCCACCTATGTTTGCTGGCGGAGACCGTATATGAACTCGCACCCCTGTGTGGAGGGGCGGCAAGGGTATGGGTCCGGCGGGGTCTCCCGGAGGACGAGGCTTGCATAGCGCCGAGTCCGAGGGAGAAGGGGCGGGCACGGTGTGCCCGACCCCGTCCCCGACGGACCCATACCCTTGCCGCCCCGACTGGGCATCTCGCGGTACCCCTGCTCCCCCTAAAAAGAAAAAGCCCCTTAACGGGGCCTTTTCTTTTTGCGTTGCCAGGCTTACATCACTATCCAGTGGTAGAAGCGCTTGGCGAGGTAGCCGAAGTGGGTGAGCGAGCGCACCTGCATGATGTTGCGGAGCATGATGTTCGGCCTGAGGTAGAACCGGAGGAAAGCCTCGCGCTGCAGGCTGCGCAGCTGCTCGCGCGTCACGCCTTTGGGCGCGTAGGGGACTTTCTGGAAGATGAGGCCGTCCACGTCCATCGGGCCCAGCTCGCCGCTCGCGATCAGGCGCTTCGTCACCGGCGTCATGGGCAGCGGCAGGAAGGTGAAGAAATTCGCGCGCAGGAGCGGCAGCTCCAGCGAGAACTTTATGGTCTCCCGCATGTCCTCGACGGTCTCGTCGGGGAAGCCCAGGATGAAGAAAGCGGCCAGGTCGATGCCCTTCGCCTTTATCAGCGCCACTTTCTCGCGGATCAGGGCCACGTTGAGCTGCTTGTCCATCCGCTTCAGGGTCTTGTCCGAGCCGGACTCTATGCCCACCGAAATAAGGTAAGTCCCCGCCTGCTTCATCAGGTCCAGCAGCTCGGCGTCCAGCGTGCCGATGCGCACCCCGTTGGGGAAAGCCAGGGAGATAGGCAGTTTGCTCGCGATTATTCTCTTCAGGATCGAGACCGCGTGCGCCTTGTCCAGGGTGAAATTGTCGTCGACGATGTGGATCTCGCGGATGCCGAACTTGTTGTAAAGCAGCTCGATCTCCGCGATCACGGAGTCCGCGCCGCGCTTGCGCATCTGCTTGCCGCTCAGGATGGGGGCCGTGCAGAAGCCGCAGGCGAAAGGGCAGCCCCGGGTGGTCACGATGGGAGCTATGGGGAATTTGTTGAAGAAAGCGCCGTGCTGGGCCGGCGGGTAGTTCTGCGGATTTATCAGGTCCCACGACGGGAGCGGCAGCGCGTTGATGTCCGCGATGGGGCAGGTCTCGTTCACGCGCAGCGCGCCGTTCTCCTTCCAGACCAGGCCGGGGACGTCGGCGGCCGCGCCTTTTCCCCCGAGCAGGCCTATGAACAGCGGGAAGCTCTCTTCGGTCTCGCCGCGCAGCAGGTAATCGGTCTCGGGGGAAAGCTTGGCCATGGTCTCTTCGGGACAGAGCGTCGGGTGGGGACCGCCGGCCAGGATGACGGCCTTCGGGAGAATGGCCCGGACCAGGACGGAAAGCCTTTTCACCTCGCCGATCTCAGGCGAGTAGCACTGGAAGCCGACCACGTCCGGGGCGAACCCGGAGACGGTCTCTTTGAACAGGTCGTCGCGCCGGTTCATCATGCCGAAATCCAGAACCCGCACCTCGTTCTTCTCGCGCAGGCGGCTGGCCAGATAGGCTATCCCCAAAGGCGGCTGTATGTGGTCGCCAAGGGCTATTCCAGGTTTAATAAGAAGTATTTTCATCGTCCGTTCCGGCTGAAAGTTCAGAATATAATAGCAAACTTGCGCGCGGCCGCTTATGCCGCGGAGTCCTTCCGCAGCGCCGCTGTTATCTCCTCCGGCAGCTCCAGCAGCTTCAGGTCGCGCCCGATGCAGACCAGGTCCGTTTCCGCTTTGCCTATCAGCCGGCCTTCCTGGTTATGCAGAGTATAGGCGAAAACGATGCGGTACGGGGTGAATTCCTTTACCCAGGTCCTGATCTCCAGCGTATCGTCGTAAAAGGCCGGGGCCTTGTAGTCCATTTCCTGCCGGCGCACGGCGAAGCCCACGCCGGCGTCCAGGAGCCGCTTCACGCCGAAGCCGCGCTCTTCCAGGAATTCGGAGCGGGCTTCCTCAAGGTACTTGAGGTAGTTGGCGTGGTAGACCGCGCCGCTGTGGTCCGTGTCGTGGTAGTAGATCTTCTTTTTCATATCTCTTTATTCGCCGATTATCTTGATCAGCACGCGCTTGGCGCGCTTGCCGTCGAATTCCCCGTAGAAGATCCGCTCCCACGGCCCGAAATCCAGCTCTCCGCCCGTCACGGCCACCACCACCTCGCGGCCCATCACGGTGCGCTTCAGATGGGCGTCCCCGTTGTCCTCGCCGGAAAGGTTGTGCTTGTAGCCGCGCGCGCTGTAAGGGGCAAGCTTCTCCACCCACTCCAGAAAATCCTGGTGCAGGCCGCTTTCATTGTCGTTGATGAACACGCTGGAGGTGATATGCATGGAGTTCACCAGGCAGAGCCCTTCTTTTATCCCGCTTTTAGCCAGCTCCGCTTCCACTTTAGAGGTGATATTCACTATGGCGCAGCGTTCGGCGGTGTTCAGGGTCAGGTAAGCGGTATGCGATCTCATATAAGGATATTCTACGAAATTTGGCATTCGCGGTTTTTCATTTGCTATAATAAACACATGGCTTACAAATGTGAAATTTGCGGCAAAAAGCCCGTCTCCGGTAACTCCTATAGTCATTCCCATAGGGCTACCAAGCGGCTTTTCAAGCCCAACCTCCAGAAACAGAAAGTGGCGCTCGACGGCAAGACGCAGTCTGTCTATATCTGCACCGTCTGCATAAAGAGCGGCAAAGCTGTACGCCCGGCTAAATAAGCCGGCTGCAACCCCTTCTCGGTTTCCACAGGTCAAGGCCGTCCGTCAAAAGCGGACGGCCGTAATTATTGCGGCCGGGAAAAGGCCGCTCCCCTCCCCGCCGAACCCGTCAATAAGAATTTAATATTTTGTAAACATGCCTTTTGTATAATTTCCTTAATAGCGGCGTACGTTCAAAGGGATCCGTTCGATCCTTATCACTTTTCGTTTTCAGCGGAATTTTGCCGGAGGAATTAAATGGAGCAGGAACCTAAACTAGACCCGTCCGCCATTACGGACGTGGAAACCGCGAAGCTCGCGCTCCGCTGGGCCGTGGAAAAGATCCACGGCCAGCAGGAGGAGCTAGGCCGCCTGCGCGACGACAACCGCACCAAGACCGGGATAAACCGCTCGCTCACCGAACAGGTGGAGCAGAAGACCGAGATCCTCAAGAAGTGGCAGGGCACGATAAAGACGTGGGAAGAGAACTGGAAGACCCAGACCGCGATGGAGTCGGACCTGAAAGCCAAGCTGCGCGAGCAGATCCTCAACGAGGAAGCCGCCAACTGGCGCGCCTCCCGCGCCCAGCTGGAGAAAGAGATAGTCGCGCTCAAGAACGAGCTGGCCGCCCGGGAAACCGAGATCGGCCGCATAAAACTCAATTTGATCGACGAGCACCGGAAGACCTCCGAGATGAAAGAGGCGGAGCTCAGCAATTTACTGGCGAAGCACCAGGACAACCTGGCCGCCAGGGAGACCGCGCTGCGCGAAAAATACGAGAACCTGGAGAGGGAACTGATATCCTCGCAGCGCGTGCGGGCCGAACAGGAGGAACTGGGGCTGCGCGAGCGCTACGAAACGCGGGCCAGGGAACTCGCCAAGCTGCAGGAGCAGAAAGAAGCCCAGCTCGAAAAGTTCAAGAAAGACCTGGAAGACGAACGCTTTGAAAAGATCGAGGCCATCAAGGCCGAAACCGAGAGGGCCCTTTCCGCCCGCGAGTCCGAAAGACAGGCGGCTTTGGCCGCCAGACAGGCCGCGCTGGAAAAAGAGTTCTCCGCCCGGCTGGAAAACCTGGAGGCCCTGAAAGCCTCGCTTTACGCGGAAACCGACGCGAAGATAGAAGAAGCCCGCGCCGCCGCGGCCGCGCGGGAAACCGAGAGACAGGCCGCTTTCGCCGCCAGGCAGGCCGCGCTGGAAAAAGATTTCGCTGACCGCCTGGCCGCCGCCGAAGAGGAAAAGAAAGCCGAGGTAGCCGCCTTCAGGACCGTCAGCCAGGGCGAACTCGAGACCCTGCGCGCGCGCATGAAGGAAGCGGTGGAAAAGAAGGAGCAGGAATACGTTACCCTGCGCCTCGAGATGGAAAGCCAGCTGGTGGAGCTGGTGAAGAAACGCGAGGAAGAGATCCGCGCCCGCTACGACAGGTCCGTAGAGGAAGCCCGCGCCAAGTGGGAAAAGGCGGCCGAAGAAAGCCGCGTGCAGGCCGGGGAGGAGGCTCTGAAAGAGACCCTCCGCCTGGAAGAAGAATTCAAGAAGCGCGAGCAGGCGCTCGCCGCCCGCAAGGAAGAGGAATTCAAGGCTTTCCGGGAGAGAACGGAAGCCGAGCTGCGCTCGCGCGAAGAAGCCATGCGCGCCGGCCTGCTCGAAGAGCAGAACGACTGGACGGTCCGCCAGCAGGCCGCTGCGGACGAAGCCAGGAAAGCCATAGAGGCCGCGCACGCCGCGCGACTGGAAAGCCTCAGGGCCGGCCTGGAAGAGGCCTATGTTATCAAGGAAAAGGCGCTCGAGACCCGCGTCGAGGCCGTGAAGCGCCGCCTGAAAGCCGAGTGGCTGGCGCGCGAGGACGAGTGGAGGCTGGAGAAGGAAGCCACCCTGCACGAGGAGAAAGAGCAGCTCAAGACCGAATTCGAGGCGCACCGCTCCCTGCTGCACAAGAAGCTGTCCCAGTTCGAGGACGAGCTGAAACTCAAATTCGCGCAGAAAGAATCCGAACTCGAGACCGCGCGCAAAAGCTCCCTTAAAGCCGCCGAAGCCGAGCTGAAAAAGGAACTGGAAACCGAGAAAGCGCGCCTGCGCGCCCAGGCGGAAGCCGGCCGCAAAGAACTTGAGGCGAAAGAGGCGGCCTTGCGCGCCGAAACCGCCGCCGCCGAGAAGGCCCTTGAGGAAAAACTTTTAAAGAGCGAAGAAGAGCTTAGGGAAAAATTCCAGGCCCGGCTGCAGGAAGCCGGGAAGAACTTCAACACCAGGCTCGAAGGCGAGCAGGCCCGCCTGGCCGCCGAATTCTCGGCGCGCACCGCCGCGGCGGAGCGGGAAAGGCTTAAAGTGCTCGAGGAAAAGGCCGCGCTGGAAGAGGCGCACAACGCCAAACTGCTCGCGCTGGAAGCCGCGGCCGAGGAACGCGTCCGCCAGGAAAGGGCCAAGACCGAAGAATTCATCCAGGCCCGCGACGCCCAGATGAAAGCCAGGGAGGCGGAACTGGACAAGATGAAGGCCGCCGCCGAGCAGCAGCGCGCGGAACTCAAACTGGAGCTTTACCGCGAACTGCAGGACAAGGAACACGAGCTGTTCGGGAAGCTGGCCGCCGCCAAGGAAGAACTTTACAAGGCCATCAACGCCCACCGCGAGGTGCTGGACAAAGAGCACGAGGGCAGGCTGGCCGGCCTGATGCAGAAGGAAACCCATCTGCAGGCGGGCTTCGAGGAGAAGCTCAAGGCCGCCGAGGCCGCCATGCAGCAGCGCCTGCAGGACGAGTCGGAAAAATTATACATGCAGTTCGAGGGCCGCAAGAACGAGCTGGAAACCAGGCTTAAGAACAGGGAACAGGCGCTGACCGCCCTGTTCTCCGAAAGGCAGGCCAAGCTGGACGAGGAATTCACCGCCCGCGAAAGGACGGCCATGGCCGGGCATGAAAAGACCCTGGAAAAACGGCGCGAAGAGATCGAGAACGAGATCGCCCGCCGGGAAAAAGAGCTGGACGCCAAGCACGGCGAGCTCTCCGAGAAGCTTTACGCCCAGTACCACAGCGAGCGGCTGATCTGGGAGTCCCAGAAGCTGGAGGTCCTGAACGCGGACCGCCAGACCCTCCGGGCCGACTTCGAAAAAAAGGAAATGCTCCTGAACCAGAAGCTCGACGCCGAGCTGGCCAGGCACCGCTCCGAAAGCGCGCGGCGCGAGGAAGAATTATCCGCCAGGAAGGACGAGCTGGAAAAGAATTACTACGCCGAACTGGAACGCGGCAGGGCGTCCATCGACAAAATGCGCAAGGAGCAGGAAGCGGCGCTGAGCGCGAAATTCTCGGAGATGGACGACGAGCACAACCGCCTGACGCTCTGGGTGCTGAAAAAAGAGGAAGAATATATCAAGAAGAACGCGCTGAAAGAGCAGCACCTGCAGCACAAATGGGAAGAGACCGAGGCGGCGCTGCGGGAAAGCTACGAGCACAGGATCAAGGAACTCGAGCAGAAAGCGCGCCGGCCCTGAGCGCCGGACAGGCCTCTCATATGAACAGAGATTACGAGGACATCCTTAAAGAGACCGAGCTCGACTCGGCCAAGATGGTCCTTCGCCTGACCTCGGAACTCCGGGACAAGGAGATGGAGCTGGCCTCCACGCGCTCCCGCAGCTTCGACGAGGTACAGCGCAACAACAAGGCCAAGGAGGCCGAGTTCGAGGCGCTGATGCGCGCCCAGGAGGAGCGGATAGCCCGCCGCGAGCAGGACCTGGCCAGGCTGCTGGTGGAAAAGGAATCCGGCCTGTGGAAGAAATACCAGTCCATGCTGGACGACGCGGTAGCTTTGCAGCGCTCCGAGTTCGAGTCCGAGCGGGAACTGCTCAAGGCCGACATCGGGAAGAAGGAAGCCGAGCTTGCGGCCCAGAAAAAGAACCTGCGCGCCGAGATGGAGACCCTTTTCAAGAAATGGGAGACCGAGCGCGAGGCGGATTTCAAGAACGAAAGGGAGACCTTCATCGGCGAACTGAAGCTTGGCCGGGAAACCGCCAAGAAGGAGGCGCTCGAGCGCGCCGGCCAGATGGAGGAGCTGTGGCGCCTGAAGCTGAGCCAGCAGGAGGCGGATTACCACAGCCGCGAAGCCATCTCCGCGGAGGAGATCCGCAGCCAGATGAGGCGCGAGCGCGTGGAGGAGCTGAAAACCCTCAACGACCGGCTCAACGCCGAATATTCCAAGCGCGAGCAGGAGCTCTACGCCCATTACTCCGGCTGGCTCGAAGAGAACAAGAAGCTCATCGAGGATAAATACGCCCGCCGCATGGAAGCGGCCGACGCGGAGCACAAAGAGCGCGCCGCCCGGCTGGAGGACGCCCTGGCCAAGGCCCGCGAAGAGCTGGGCTCCAGGGAAAAGGCCTGGGAAGAGAAATACGCCGAATTTAAAAAGTTCTATATCGCGAAGGAAGCCGCCCTGGAAACGGCCACCCACGCGCTGGAAGCCCGGGAGCTCGCCCGCGAGCGGGAGCTGGCGGAGAAGCACGAGCTGCTCGACCGCGAGCTCAGGGAAGACGCGGCCCGCCGCAAGGACGCCCTGCTGAAGAAGGAAAAGAACCTCGAGCAGCAGTTCGCCAATAACCTGGCTGAATTCGCGGCGGAAACCGAGCGCCGGATGCGCGCCATGGACACCCGCGAGTCCGCTATCGCCCGGGAGCGCGAGGAAGCCGCCCGCATGCGCGCCCAGATAGGGGACATGCTGGCCCAGAAGCAGCAGGAGCTTGAAAGAACTTTCGAGGAACGCAGTTCGCTGTTCAGGCTGTCGCTGGAAGAATCCTACAAGATCAAGGAGCTCAGCCTCGCCAAGAAGTACGAGGAGATAGAGCTGCAGTACACCGTCCTTAATTCGCAGAAGGACGCCGCGCTGGCCAAGGCGACCTCCCTGATGGAGGAAACCGCGCGCCTGAAAGAAGCCCTCTCTTCCCGCGATTCCGAGACGCGCGGCGTCATCGAGGCCGAAAGGGCCCGCATGGACGACGAGCTGAACCGGGCGGAAGAGCTGATGCAGGCCAAGGCGGCCAAGGCGAAAGAGGAAGCCCTGCAGCACGAGCAGGCCCTCCGCGCCGACTACGCGGAGCGGCTCCAGGCCGAGAGCGCCCGCCTCGCCGCCCAGCTCAAGATAAAGGAAGAGGCCCTGGAAAAAGAGCGCGCCGCCCTGGACTCGCGGGCCGCCGAGATGGAGGACCGCTTCCTTGGAACGCTGAAGACCCGCGAGGCCGAGGTGACCGAGAATTTCCGCCGGCATGCCGAGGCCCTCAAAGCCCAGGCCGAAGCCGCCAGGCGCAGCTGGGAAGACGAGAAAGCGGCGCTGAACGGGGCCGCCGCCGAGCAGGCCGCGCAGGCGCGGGCCGAGGAACAGAAGGCCGCCGCCCGCAGGGAAGCCGAACTTAAGAATTTCTACGAAAGCAGGGAGCGCGAGCTCAAAGCCCTCGCCGCCGAAGCCGGGACCGCCGCGGAAAAGCGCGCCATGGAGAACTCCGCGGTAAAAGAGAGGGACCTGCTGGCCAGGATCGGCGCCCTGGAGGAGAACCTGGCCAAGGCGGCAGAGGAGAACGGCGTCTCCGCGGTGCGGCTCTCGGCCATCAAGGGCGAACTGGAACTGATGGGCGCCAGGCTGGAAGAGACCGAGCGCGGGCGGCAGACGCTCATCCAGGAAAACCTCACCAAGGCCCGCGACCTCCGCCAGACCCTGGAAAAAGAATTCCTGGAAAAGATCAAGGACATCGAGCAGAATTACCTGGGCCAGCTTACCGACATCTCGAAGCGCTCCGAAGAGGCGCGCCGCGCGGACCAGGAAGAATATTTCCGCAAACTGCAGTACGTCAAGGACGACTTCACCTTCAGGATGGCCGCGCAGGCCAAGGAGATGGAAGGGTCCTACCTCGCGCGCGAAAAGAACCTGGCGAGCGCGCTGGACAGCGCCTACAAGCTCAAAGAGAAGGCCCTGGAGGCCCGCCAGGCCCAGCTGGAGAGCAATTACGAGACCGTGCTTTCGGATAAAGCTTCCCGCATAGAGACGGACCGGACCCTGGCCGAAAGCGTCGGCCGCCTGAAGACCGAGCTGGAGCAGAAGAACCTGCAGCTCAAGGAAACTATCGCCGCCTACAATACCCGGCTCGAGGAGCTCGAGACGAAGCTCCGCTCCGAGCATGAAACCCGCAAGAAAGACCTCGAGGACGGGCACCGCATGCGCTCCTCGCAGGTAGAGGCGGAAAGGGCCAAGCTGAGAAGCCTGCTGGAGCAGGAACAGCGCCTGGTCACCGACCTCCAGAAGCGCGAAGCCGCGCTGCAGGAAAGCTACGCCGCCCGCGAAGCCGACCTGGCCCGCCGCTTCAAGGAAGCCCGCGAGCGCCTGGAAAAGGACTACCAGGATAAAATGAAGGAAATTAAGGAAAAATAACCGCCCTTCCCGCCGCGCGGGAAGCCCGCAATTTATTATAATTATCGCATGTCATCATTCCTTGTCCCCAAAGAAGTATTCCTGACCAAGGGCCTTGGCCGCCATAAAGAGAAGCTGGCGAGCTTCGAGGAAGCCCTCCGTGACGCCAAGATCGCCAAATACAATCTTGTGCACGTCTCCAGCATTTTCCCCCCTCACTGCAAGGTCATACCGCGCCAGAAGGGCATCGAAAAGCTCAAGGACGGGCAGATCCTGCACTGCGTGCTGAGCCGCAACGCGATCAACGAGAATCACCGCCTGATAGCTTCCTCTGTGGGCCTGGCCATACCGAAGGACCGCTCGCACTACGGCTATATCTCGGAGCACCACACTTACGGCGAGACCGACGAGAAGACCGGGGATTACGCCGAGGACCTGGCCGCCCTGATGTTATCCACCATCCAGGGCATCGAGTTCGGCGGCGAAACGACCTGGGACCAGAAGGAAGAGATCTGGAAACTGAGCGGCAAGATCGTAAGGGCCGCCAATATAACCCAGTCCGCCATCGGCAACGAAGGCGTCTGGACTACGACGGTCGCCGCGGCCGTATTCCTGTTCTGAACCGCCGCCGCCCGCTGTGAACTACGGGCCCGGCGTCGGGCCCGCACCATTAGCAGTAAAGATTTATCGAGGACTTATGTCATTTAAACCTGCCGAGAGCCAGTTCGTGCTCCGCAAGACCATCAACTTCAAGGACGCCGCCTTCGTGGTGGTGCCCATCCCCTACGAAAAGACCACTTCCTACGGCCAGGGCACCAAGTACGGCCCCGCCGCCGTGATCGACGCCTCCTACCAGATAGAGCTCTGGGACGAAGAAACGAAGGCCGAGACCTGGAAGAAAGGCATTTTCACCACCAAGCCGGTGAACTGCGCCATGACCGAGAACCGGTTTTTTCCGGCCCTCGAGCGCACCGTCGAGAAGCTGCTCTCTTCCACCAAAGCCCTGCCCTTCTTCATCGGCGGGGAGCACAGCGTGACCCAGGGCCTGCTGCCGCCCTTCATAAAGCGCTACAAGAACCTGTCCGTGCTGCATTTCGACGCGCACGCGGACCTGCGGCTCACCTACGAAGGCTCGAAGCACAGCCACGCCTGCGCGGTCTACCCGGCCTCGCGCACGAACAAAGTGGTGCAGATAGGCATCCGCAGCGTGGGCGTGGACGAGCGGCAGTTCCACAACGCCGGCCTCGTGAAGACCCACCTGATGCACGAGAACCTGGATTTCAAGAAGCTGGAGCGGGACATCCTGCGCGAGCTGACCGACACCGTTTACATGACCATCGACGTCGACGGCTTCGATCCTTCGGTCATGCCGGGCACCGGCACGCCGCAGCCCGGCGGCTTCATGTGGCACGAAGCCCTGGCCCTGTTCAAGGCCGTCTGCGCGAAGAAGAAAGTGGTGGGCGTGGACGTGATGGAAGTGGCGCCCATAAAGGGCTCCCCCATCACCGAGTTCAACGCCGCCAAGCTTATCTACAGGCTGATGGGCTATCTCAGCTAGGCCGCCCGCCGGCCGATAAAAAAACCGCGGGCTCTCCCGCGGTTTTTAATTTCCCCGGCCGGGCTCAGTGCAGCACGAGGTGGAGCCAGAGTATCTCGGCTTTGGCGGCGGAGACGGCGGCGTCCATGTCCGGGTACTCTTTGGCGTTCTCTTTGCTCATGGGCAGCCAGTTCATTTCCAGCATCTTGTCGTCGAAATATTCCTCGCGGAAGCCGCAGACCCCGTCCTCTTCCCTGTGGAAAAAGCGCACGCGGTGCTTGCCGTCGGGAGCGTGTACCGTCCTGACCACCTTCACCGTGTCCTGGTTAGGGCTTACCAGCATGAAAGAGAACAGCGAGCGCCCCAGCTTTCCCCAAAAAGATTGTTTGCTCATAGCTCCTCGGCGCCTCAGAAAGTATCCAGCTTGTCGAACTCGGAGACCTTCTTCTTCTCCAGCAGGTGCGCCATGTCGCGGCTGAAGGCGAAGGGGCCCTTGGGCCAGCCGAAGCCCAGCTTCACCGCCGTTTCTATATCGTATTCGGAAGCCATGATCTCGGAAGCCAGCAGCTTGGCCTCCTCCACCACCGGCCGCATCAGTTCGGCGAAGATGTCCTCTTTGAAGGTCTTCTTCAGCCCGAGGTACTTTATCATGTTGGGCAGGATGGGGTTCTCTCCCACGATCCGGCCCTCTTCGTAGATGTAATAGCCTATGGTGGACTTGCGCCCGAGCTGCCCGTACTGGACCAGGCGCAGCTGCACGGGCGAAGGGGCCAGGCGCTCCGGCCTGCCCAGCGCGTTATAAATGGCCTCGGTGGCCTGGTAGTCGGCTTCGAGGCCGGCGAAATCGGCCATTTCGAAAGGCCCGCTGGCCGCGCCGGACACTTCTTTGAAAGCCGCGTCTATCTCGTGCGGGTAGCCCTTGCCGGACTCAAGCAGCCTGAGGGCGGCCAGCATGAAAGGCCGGGTCAGGCGCTCCACGATCTGCCCCGGATTGTCCTTTATGATGATCGGGGTCTTGCCTATTTTCCGCAGCAGTTTGACCGCGGCTTCCAGGTATTCGTCCTTGGTGTGGTCGGTGCGCACCACTTCCACCAGCTGGTTCACGCGCACGGGTTTTATAAAGTGGAAACCCAGCGCCCGCTCTTTGGGCAGCTCGGTATATTCTATCACCTCGCTCAGGGGCTGCACGCCGCAGCGGGCCGCCACCACGCAGTGCTCGTCCAGGTGCTTCCTGAGCTTCGAGAAATAAGCTTTCCGCTCTTCGGGAGATTTAGCCGCGGCCTCTATAACGATATCGGCCCCGTTGAACTTCGAGAGGTCCTGGACGCCTTCGATATTCCCCAGCAGCTCTTCGGTCCCGGCCTGTTTCAGCGACCAGGAGATCTTGGCCAGCGCTATGTTCAGGCTGTCCTTGAAATCGTCGTAAAGCCGCACCTGGAAGCCGTTCTTCAGGAACAGTTCCGCCATGCCCACGCCGGTGGTATTGCAGCCCATTATGCCTATCGCGTTTATTTCCATATAGATCCCGTCTCTTTTTCCCGATCCCCTACGCCACTTTCACGTCTTCCAGGCGCACTATGCCGTCCTTGTTGAGGACGATGCGGATACGCTCGTAGTGGATGTTCACTTTCGCGTCCTTGTCGAAATAAGTGTATTTGAGCACCATGTTCAGGTGGTAGACCCGCGAACAGGCCGCCATGCGCAGCTCGCCGGTGGCGGGGTCCACGTACGGGTAATCCACCGCCGAATCGTCCGCCTGCTCCACCAGGTCGCGGATATTGAAGCGCATGATGTCGTTCAGGTCGCGGCGGCGCTCGTGGCTCTTTATGATGACCTCGGGGAAGAGCGCGATCTCCTTCTTGTACTTGAAGATGCGCTCCGGCTTGCCTTCTTCGTCGACGGAAGTGATGTTGTCGATGCGGCGCAGGCGGGTAATGTCGGGCGGGAGGTCCCTGTCCGAGATGAAGGTGGAGGCCTCTTTCAGCAGGCCTATGCGCGCGCCGCCGCCGGCCGGGTCCAGGATGTCGATCTTGCGGTCGGAGATCCAGCGCGTGAGGTTCTTGGAGAAGAGCAGCTTCAGCCAGTCCTTGATGCGGTCCTTGAAGATGTAGCTGATGACGACCGCCAGCAGGAAGGGCATGCTGTTGACGGCGTAGCGCCGCCCGATGAAGAAGGTCACCACCACGGCGAAGAACATGGCCGCGCCGGCGGCCAGGCCGAAGAACACCTGGGTGAGCCCCTCCCACTCGGAGAATTCGGCCTTGAGGTAAAGCACGCTCGAGATGAATTTCTTCAGCACGCCCCGGCGGTAGATGATGACCTCGTTGGAGGAGCCGGGCACCAGTACCGACGGGTATTTCATGGCCTGGCGGTAGCGGCTCTGGGCGGTGACTATGGCCAGCACGCCCGCTTCCACGTCCTTGAAGCGCGCGCGCGCCTCGGGGTTGAGCCTGAGCGCCTCGATGAGGGAGGTGAGGTACTCCTCTAGTATCAGGCTCATGTATTCGTCGAAAAAAGCGGCCGTCTCCGTGATCTTCTGCGGCACCGCGGGATCGGAGACCTCGGCTTTGACGGAAGAAAGCGCCGTCTCCAGGTTCCTGAGGTCCGCCAGGAAATTCTCCAGCCCCTCGGCCACGAACAGCTTGCGCTGCGCGGCGGGCACCGCGGCGCCGTAGGTGGCCAGCCCCGCGATGAACACCTTCACGTAATCACGGATCTCGCCGCGGATGATGCAGCCCAGCAGGCGGAACTCGTTGCAGATAGTGTCGGCCAGGGCCTGGTCTCCGGCGCCGGACAGCACCTTGCCCAGGTCCTCTTTGATGCGGTTGAGCGGGGAAGTCTGAAGCGAAGGGTCGCAAAGCTTGCCCAGGCTTATCTTGGGCGTGCGGAAGCGGATGTAGCGCTGGCTGGAGTTATAGAACCTGTCCTTGTTGTAGTTGTGCGGCCCGATGTTGAGCGCGCGGGGGATGAAGAAATAGGTCTCCACCTCGTAGGAGCTCTTCAGCGAGGCGTCCAGGTCTATGTCCAGCTTTATCTCGAAGCGGTGCCTGTCGTGCAGCTTGATGCGCGAATCCAGTATATCGTTCTGATCTTCGATCATAAAGAATAACGATCCTCTCTCAATGATTCCCGCTTCCGGATCCCCGATTCATGCCTCTATTTGTCCGGATGGAATTTGTCGTGCGCGCGTTTGATATCGCCCTTGTCCACGTGGGCGTAGATCTGGGTGGTGTTGAGGCTGACATGCCCCAGCATCTCCTGTACCGAACGCAGGTCAGCCCCGCCCTGCACCAGGTGGCTGGCGAAAGTATGGCGGAATAAATGGGGATGAGGTTTTATCTCCACCCCCGCCTCCCTGCCGAAGGCCACTATGTCCTTCCACATCTGAATGCGGCTGAGTTTCCTGCCGCTGCGGTTCACAAAAAGCTCGTCTTCCACTTCCTGACCGCCGAATTTCTGCTGCCTGGAGGAAAGATATTCCTTCAGCCGGGAGAGCGCGGCGGCGTTCACCGGCACCATGCGCTCCTTCGAGCCTTTGCCGAAGACCCGCAGCCAGCCCTGCTGGAAATTCACGGACTCCAGCCTGAGGCCCAGCAGTTCCGATACCCTCATCCCCGAAGCGTAAAGCAGTTCTATCGCGGCCGCGGCCCGCACCTTGGCGAAAGCGTCTCCGGCCGGGTAGCCCAGCAGCTTCTCCATGTCGTGCCTGTCCAGGAAGCGCGGGACTTTGCGCGGCAGCTTGGGCGCGCGGAAATTGGCGGTGGGGTCCTTTGTGGCTTTTCCCTCGAGCCGCAGGTAGCGGTAAAAAGAGCGCAGGGCTTCGGTCTTGCGGTAAATAGACGCCGGCCCGAGCCCCTTCTCTTTCTTCAAAGACCAAAGGTAGGCTTCAAGGAACGGGGCTTCCGCCAGGGCCGGGTCGGTCTTCCTGGTCTCGCAATAGGCCAGGAAGGCGTCGGTGTCCCCGGCGTAGGCCAGGCAGGTGTTCTTTGCCAGGCCGCGCTCCATCCCGAGATGCCGCGAAAAGTCAGCCGCTAAAGGACGCATTTGTCCATATCATACCACTTAGGGGTTCAGGCGAAAAGAAGCAAAAAGGCGCAACGGCAAAAAAGAGGACTTTTGCCTGTTGCGCCTTTCCGCTGTTCCGCTTAGCCTGAAAGTTGCAGCTGCAACTTTCCGCCCGCACAGCGGGCGCCCTTCGGGAGGCATACACCTCGTCGGGCCTGGCGCGCATAGCGCTGGGCCCTCCGCCCGCTTCGCGGGGAATCCTGCTGGATTCAGGTTATTTCTTGGCGGCTTTTTCTTTCTTCTCGGCGTAAGCCTTGTCGGCGGCTTTCTCTGTCGCTTTTTCAGCGGCCTTGTCGGCCGCGGCTTTCTCGGACGCCGCGGTGGGCTTCAGCCCGGGCAGCAGGAAACGGCTGCGCAGCTCGGTCTCGATAGCGGCGGCAATAGCCTTATTGGCTTTAAGGTAGGCCTTGGCGTTCTCGCGGCCCTGGCCCAGGCGGTCGCCGTTATAGATGAACCAGGTCCCGCTTTTCTCCAGCAGGCCGGTTTCCACGCCCATATCCAGCAGGCAGCCCTCGGTGGAGATGCCTTCGCCGTTGACCATTTCGAACTCGGCCTGGCGGTAAGGGGGCGCGACTTTGTTCTTCACGACCTTCACGCGGATGCGCGCGCCGGTCACCACGTCGGCGTGCTTGATCGTCTCTATCTTCCTTATATCCAGGCGGACGGAAGAGTAGAACTTAAGAGCCAGGCCGCCCGGGGTGGTTTCCGGGTTGCCGAACATCACGCCGATCTTGTGGCGGAGCTGGTTGATGAACATCACGGAGGTCTTGGAGGACGCGATTATCGAAGTGAGCTTCCTGAGCGCCTGGCTCATCAGCCTGGCCTGCAGTCCGACGTGCATGTCGCCCATCTCGCCTTCTATCTCGGCCCGGGGGACGAGAGCGGCCACCGAGTCTATGACGATAATGTCCACGGCGCCGGAGCGCACCAGCTTCTCGGTGATCTCAAGGGCCTGCTCGCCGTTGTCCGGCTGGGAAATAAGCAGGTTGTCGACGTCCACGCCCAGCTTCTGGGCGTAGACGGGGTCCAGCGCGTGCTCGGCGTCTATGAAGGCCGCCATGCCGCCGCGCTTCTGCGCTTCCGCTATCACGTGCAGGGTAAGGGTGGTCTTCCCGGAGGATTCGGGGCCGTAGATCTCGATGACGCGTCCGCGGGGCAGGCCGCCTACGCCGAGGGCGAGGTCCAGCGACAGCGCGCCGGTGGGGATGGTCTCTATCTTCATCCGGGCCGAGCGGTCGCCCATCTTCATGATGGCTTCCTTGCCGTAGCTCTTCTCTATCTGCGCCAGCGCCGCTTCGAGCGCCCTGGTCTTTTCTTCGTTAGCCATAATTAAAACCTCCGTATAATCTAAATTCTACCCTTATACTCTACATCACCAACCCGACAAGGGCGTGTCGGGTTGTTTTATCCGCTTCCTAACCAGTATACACCATATCGGCCCATGTGTCAAGTATTAAGGAGTTATTGCCTTTACCGGGTTTTGTATGTTATAATCTCAATATGCATCCTATACAAGAGAAGCTCCTGCATCTTTCCAAAGAGCGGAACCTGGCCCAGGTCAGCCTGCGCGAAATGGCCAAGGCCATAGGCCTGCCCGACGAATCTCCGCAGAAAATTAAACACCACTTGCAGCAACTGGAGAAAAAAGGTTTCTTCACCATCGACCGCGATAAGGGCTTGATGGAGAAGACCTCTTTGATCCCCGGCTGGGCCAACGGCCTGCTGAAAACCGCTTCCTCTTTATTCTCTATACCTATAGTAGGCACGGCCAGCTGCGGGCCGGCCACCATTTTCGCCGAAGAAAATTTCCAGGGCTTCCTGCGCGTTTCGGGGCGGCTCCTGGGCCGGGCCACCCCCAAGGGCCTTTACGGGATAAAGACCAACGGAACCTCCATGAACCGCGCCGAGATAGCCGGCAAGAAGATAGAGGACGGCGATTACGTGATCATCGACAGCAACCGCAAAGACGTCAGGGACAACGATATCGTCCTCGCCATCATCGACAACAAGGCCACCATCAAGCGCTTCATCGACGACCGCAAGAACGGCCAGGTGATCCTGAAGGCGGACTCTTCCTACGACTACGACCCCATCTACCTGCACCCCGACGACGACTTCCTGATCAGCGGCAAAGCCGTGGCGGTCATCAAACGGTAGAACCACCGCATTCTTCTCTCTTGCTTTCGGCGGCTTAATTAGTTTTAATTGACTTTAGTCAACTTAACCGGAGGTACCACATGAAGAAAATAATATTCACCGCTGCCGCCCTCGCTTTAGCCGCGGGCCTTTCCCCCGCCTTCGCGGCCGGCTCCGAAGCCAAAGTAATTTACGGCGACGACGACCGCCTGGACCTCTACCAGGTCACCGACGCTAAAATGCTGAAGCTGGCAGACTCCACCGTGGGCCTGTTCCAGGGCGACGCCGTCTATATCACCGGCGAGAAGGCCATGCTCACCACGGAGTCCTACGCGGAAGGCTACGGCCTCTGCAAGGAAGAACCTTTCTACGACCAGGTCACCGGCGCGTTCTGCTCCGGCTCGCTGGTCGCCCCCGACATCATCATGACCGCCGGCCACTGCGTGAAAACGCAGGAAGACTGCAGCGCGATGAAATTCGTGTTCGGCTTCGCCGTTAAGAAAGCCGGCGTGATGCCCGCCTCCGTGCCCGTAGGCGACGTCTACGGCTGCTCCGAGCTGATCGGCCGCGAGCAGGTTGGCACCGGCGCCGACTGGGCGCTGGTCCGCCTGGACCGCAAAGTGACCGGCCACGAGCCGCTGCAGTACAACACCAAGGATACCCTTAAGAACGGCGACGCGCTGGTGGTCATCGGCCACCCCGCCGGCCTGCCCACCAAGGTCGCCGGCGGCGCCACCGTGCGCGACGCTTCCCCCAAGGGCTACATCGTGGCCAACCTGGACACCTACGGCGGGAACTCCGGCAGCGCCGTGTTCAACGCCAAGACCGGCATCATCGAGGGCATCCTGGTCCGCGGCGAGAACGACTACGTCTACAAGAACGGCTGCCGCGTCTCGAACGTGTGCCCCGCCGCCGGCTGCCGCGGCGAGGACGTGACGAAGCTTTCGTCCATCACCTCGCCGTTCGCCAAGGCCTCCGCCGAAGTCCCGGCCGAAAAAGCCCGCGTGGCCAAAGCCGCGCCGGCCCTGGACTCGCTGAAAACCGAAGCTAAATAAGCTTCCTTAAGCCATAAAAAGCCCCCTGCCTTCAACAGCCGGGGGTTTTTTATTGCCGGCGGATATGTATCCTGGTTTATTTTGACTTCAATACTCACAAGTGATACAGTTTGACGAGCTTCCGTAACGCTCCGATGAAGACCCTTATACCAAGCCTTGGAAGATCTTTCGGGAGAACGGCTTTTTCCGCTCTCCTTTCCCTCTTTTGCGCCGGCTGGCTCTTCCCCTCCGCGGCGTCGGCGGCCTGGGACGATACCGACCAGGTGATCGTAAAATTCCGCAGCGAGAGCGGCAGGCGGGCTTCCGCCCCGCAGGCCGCCCGTATGTCGGCGCTGAGCGCGCTGGCCGGCAAAAACCTGACGCATCTGCGGATAATGTCGGGCGACGCGCATGTGCTGAAACTCCCCTCCCGGAGCAAGGTCTCGGAAGTAGAAGCTTTGGCGAAGCGCCTCGCCGCTGATCCCGACGTGGAATCTGCGGTCCCGGACCGCAGGTTCAGGCCCGCCTCCGTCGCCCCTAACGACCCTTTCTACCTTTCCCAGTGGCATTACAAAGCGTATACGGACGAGATCGGCGGCGCCAATCTGCCGGGCGCGTGGGACGTTACCACGGGCGCGGCTAATGTGGTGGTGGCCGTCATCGACACCGGGCTCCTCCCGCACGCGGATATCAGTTCCTCCCGCGTTCTGCCCGGCTACGACATGATCAGCGGCGTCTGGGGAGCCAACGACGGGAACGGCCGCGACGCCGACCCTTCCGACCCCGGCGACGGCGTAGCGTACGGCGATTGCGGCGCCGGCGAGCCGGCGGAGAACAGCGGCTGGCACGGAACCCATGTGGCCGGCACGATAGGGGCTGCGACCAACAACGCGATAGGCGTGGCCGGCGTTAACTGGGTCTCCAAGCTGCTCCCGGTCCGGGTGCTGGGGCGCTGCGGCGGACAGGAATCCGATATCATCGACGCTATCCACTGGGCCGCCGGGCTTTCGGTCCTCGACGCGCCCATCAACCCCAACCCGGCAAAAGTGATCAATATGAGCCTGGGCGGGGCCGGGGGTTGCGATGTTTACTGGCAGGCGGCTATCAATTCCGCGACGGCCGCGGGAGCTTCGGTAGTGGTTGCCGCCGGCAACGACGCCGCCGACGCCTCCGGCGTCACCCCGGCAAGCTGCGAGAACGTTATCACCGTAGCAGCTACGGACAGGAGCGGCGGAATCGCCTACTACAGCAATTCCGGTTCGGGCGTAACCTTATCGGCCCCCGGAGGCGAGGTCGACCCGACTCTGGGAAACGGGGTCCTTTCGACCCTTAATTCAGGCACCCAGGGGCCGGCCTCCGACGCTTACATTTATTACGAAGGCACCAGCATGGCGACGCCCCATGTCGCGGGGATAGCCTCGCTGCTGCTTTCGGCCAGGCCCGACCTCACGCCCGCCCAGGTAAAGTCCATACTTACGGCCACCGCCCGGACTTTCCCTACCGGAACCACCTATGACTGCGACACCAGTTTTTGCGGCGCGGGCATAGTGAACGCCGCGGCCGCGCTGCAGTACGACAGTTACGAGCCCGACAATAACTCCGGCGCGGCAAAGACCATAACCGCCGGCGTGCAGCAGACCCATTCTATCGTCCCGGTCGGCGACGTCGACTGGTACAAGTTCACCCTCACGGACCTCTCGAGCGTTACGATACAGACTTCGGGCTCGATGTTCGACGATACGGAAATGTGGCTTTACGATCCGTCGCTCTCCCAGATCGGCTACAACGACGATATAAGCGTCGGCGTCAATTTTTTATCCAGGATAACCGCGTCGAACCTGGCGGCCGGGACATATTATGTAAAAGTGGACAGATTCGATAATGACGCCGAGATCTACCCTTATAAGATAGACCTCGCCGTCACTACCGCGCCGGGCCCGCCGGCCGTACTTTCCGGAGCGGCGCAGGGAGTGTCGTCCGTCACCTGGAACTGGAGCGCCGTAACCGGCGCAACCCAGTACAAACTCTACCCTTCCACCGGGGGCCCGGCCATAACCGTCGCGGGAACGACTTTAAACCAAGCCGACCTGTCTACGAACACCGCTTACGGCGCGCGCGCCTCCGCCGCGAATTCCGGCGGGGAAAGCGCGAAGACCGCCGAAGCGATAATTTACACCCTGGCGGCCCCGCCCACGGGCTACAGGTTCGTCTCGGCTCAGGATAATTCGATCACGGTGCAGTGGGGCGCGAACCAGAACCCCGCCGGGACGCAGTACAGGCTGGACTATTGGACGGCCGGCGGCTCGACGACCAGCGTGGAGGGGACGGCCACCAGCGCGACGGCGGCCGGCCTGGCTATTTCCACCACTTATTACCTGCGCGTGAACGCGAAGAACGGGAATAATTTACTCGCGGCTTCCAGCAATACTCTCGCCGCGCAGACCCTTCCTTCCACCCCCGGCGGGCTTTCGGGGGCGGCGCAGGGAGTGTCCTCCGTCACCTGGACCTGGAGCAGCGTGGCCGGCGCCTCGCAGTATAAATTCTACCCTTCCACCGGCGGCGCGGCGATAACGCTCGCAAGCCCCTCATTGGTGCAGACCGGCCTTTCCGCGAACACGGCCTGCCGCGGGCGCGTTTCCGCCGTGAACTCCGGCGGCGAAGGCGCGCAGGCCGCCGAAGCGTCGGTTTACACCCTGGCCGCCGTCCCGGGCTCGCCGGCTATAGCCTCGCTCTGGACCAGTTCGGCCTCGGCCACCTGGGCGCCGAACCAGGATCCCGACGGGACTTTTTTCACGCTCGAGCTTTCCGCGAACGATTTTTCTTCTATCGCCGCTTCAAGCCGCACCATCCTAAGCACCGCCGCTTTCTCGGGCCTTCTGCCGAACACCAGCTACTATTTCAGGGTCAAAGCTGAGAACGGGCCGGGCAGCCCCAGCGGTTATACTCCGTCCATCCCGGCGGTTACCTTCGCCGCGGCGCCGTCAGGGCTGACCCTGACCCAGGTTTCAAGCTCCACCCTGGCCGCCGCCTGGCAGCGCGGCGCGGATCCGGCGGAGACCCGGTTCGAACTCAGCCTGTCCAGCACCGGTTTCGTCACGAATATCTCCACCCCGCTGGCTTTTTCACCCGCTTCAGTTGTGACCCAGGCGAACCTGGAGGGGCTTCTCCAGGAGACCACGTATTACGCCAGGGTGCGCGCTATCAGCCGGCTTGGCTTCACTACGGCGTTCTCTACCGCCAGCTATTTTGTCCCCTCCAACCTGACGGAAGCCGTCGACCCCGCCGTGCAGGCCAGCCTGTCTTTCGCCAACGCCGCTCTGACGATACCGCCCCAGGCCTTCGCGCAGGCCCTGTTAGTGACGATGCAGACTCCGGGTTCTTACCCGGCGGCCGCAAGCCCGGCCGTTTCGCTGACGGCCGTTGATTCCGGCGTTGAAATAACCACGGACCTGAATGTCCAGCCGGTAAAAAGGCTGACCCTCACCCTCACCTACAGCCAGGCGCAGGCTGCGGGACTTAACGAGGCCCAGTTCGTGATAGCGCGCTACGAGCCGTCCCGGGCGGTCTGGATCCCCTACCCCTCCACCCCTGATCCGGCGGCGAACCAAGTGACCGCTTTCATCGACCATTTGTCCCTGTTCCAGGTGATGATGGCGGCGCCGGCGGGAACCCTTTCCGGCGCGTCGATAAAGATCTTCCCGAACCCCGTCCGCCCGTCGCGCGGGCAGACCATGAAGTTCACGGGCCTCCCCGCCGGCGCGGCGATAAAGATTTACACGTTCCAGGGCGAACTGGTGCGCGAGCTGACCGCCGACGCAAGCGGCATAGCGCAGTGGGACGCGCGCAATTCCGCGAACCAGCCGGCGGCGAGCGAAGTTTACCTGGCGCTCATAAAAGCCGGGGGCGGCACCAAAACCCTGAAGGTCATGGTGGAAAGATAATGCCGATCTCCGCCACCAGATCAACTTGCGCGGCGCTCGGCCTCCTGCTTTGCGCGGCCCCCCTCCGCGCCGGTGATTATTCCGGTTCCGCCGCCGGGACCAGTTCCGGGAAATTTTTAACTTTCGGGGTCAGCGCCCGGGCCGCGGCGATGGGCGAAGCTTACTCCGCCGCGGCGCAGGAGGCCGACGCCGTCCGCTACAACCCCGCCGCCCTCGTCAGGATAGGGGCGAACTCGGCCGAAGTCATGCACGCCAATTACCTGGCCGGGGCTTTCCTGGACTACGGGGCTTTCGCCCGCCGCCTGGGTCCAGGCCAGGCGATAGGCCTCTCCGCCCTCCAGATGACTTACGGCGGCGTCGATGAAACCGACGAGGCCGGGTTCAAGACGGGGACCGCCCATCCGGCGAACCTCGCCCTGACCGGCGCTTACGCCTTTAAATTCAGCGGCACGGGCCCGCTGGACGGCGGCGCGATCGGTTTTTCAGGCAGCTATATCCAGTCCACTATCGTTTCCTCCGCTAAAACATTTACCGCATCCCTCGGCTTCCTGTCCCCCGCTTACGGGCCCTACGGAACCCGGATCGCTTTCGTCGCCGAAAATTTAACGGGGTCCCTGAAGTTCGACCGAAAAGCCGATCCCCTGCCGCTGGCCTTCAAGCTCGGCGGCATAATGCACCTGACACCGGATTGGCTGCTGGCGGTGGACCTGGCAGGGCCGAGGGATAACGCGCCGTATGCGGCGGTGGGAACGGAAAAGATATTCACGACCCGGTCCGAAGTCCGCCTGGCCGCCCGCGCCGGCTACAATATGCGCTCCGCCAAGGATCTAGAAGGGCTGGCCGGTTTTACCGCCGGGCTCGGCATCGCCTTGAATGGTCTCGCCCTGGATTACGCGCTCACCCCTTTCGGCGAGCTGGGCTACACCCACAAGCTGTCGCTCGGCTTCAGATTCGGGACGGCCGCGGAAGACGGCCCCCGGGAAGAAGCGAACGACTTATCCGAAGAAAAAAGCCAGGCCAGGGCTATCCGGGACCTCGAACTGGAGGTTCCCGACGAGCCCGAAGCGGTGCAGCCCGAACCGGCCGACCAGCGCCGGAACAGCCTTAAGCAGGCGGATGAATTTTTCGCGCGGAAGGATTACACGGACGCGTCGGCAGAGTATAAAAACGCGCTCGCTCTTCTTCCGGAAACCGACAAGCGCAGGATCTATGTCTATGAAAGGCGGGGGCAGATAGAGCTGAAAGGCAGGAGCGTCGCCAAAGCCAGGGACTTCTTCCTCGCCGCTATCCAGACCGGGAAAAAACTCGGGGTCTCGGACACGAACGTGGTGAACGCCTACCTCGGCCTGGCCTATTGTTTCGAAAAAAGAGGGAATACCGGGGCGGCGATCAAAAATTACGAAAGGGCGATGGACCTTTCCGCCAGCCCGGCCACCAGATCAAGAATAAAAAGCCTTCTCAAAAAGCTGGATCCCGACTATAGATAAACCCGTTTTTCCGCCGGATCCGGCGGCTCACTTCCCGGATAGTTCGGCGACCGCTTTTTTGCAGGCGTCTTTCAATTTTTTAGAAGAGACGGCGTCGCTGTTATATGAAGCCACTATTTCTCCGGTCGAAACGTCCACGACGTTCACCGTGACATAATAGCTGTCCAGCAGTTTCGAGAGCGAGCCCACGTACATCCGCCTGACGTTCAGCAGTTTCCCCATCTCCACGGCGCATTCCTGCTCGGTGCAGCCGCTGTTCTGGAATTTCTGTTCGGCCAGCACGGTTTCCATGTTGCTCCTGTCCATCACCTTGTACAGCTTGCTGTTCACAAGTTCGGTCCTCAGGAAATCCGTCACTATCGAGGCGTCGGCCTGCGACACGTTCTTCCCCATAAAATCGGCCACGGCCACATTGGTCACGCCCGGCAGTTTCGCGGCCCTGGGGAGAACCGGCGGCTCGTATGCCGGCCTCGCCCTGGCGGCCGGCGCCGCCCTTACGTCCGGTTCCTTCGCGCTCTCAGGCGGCTTCGCCGCGCTCACTGCGCGCGTGGAGAGCGCCGCAGTGAAAACCGCGCTCTTTCCGCGGAAGTCATATAACTCGGCCGAGGAAAGATTGCCGCCCTCGGCATTCCCACCCGTAACCAGTACCTTGCCGTTGGACAATAAGGTGGCGGTATGAGCACACATATTCCCGTTCATTGGGCCCGCGGCTGAGAATATCTGGACGCCGGGATCGTACAACTCCGCGGATATAGGGGGAGGCAAAGCGCCATAGCCGTCATTCCCGGCAGCCACCAGCACTTTGCCGTTGGGCAATAAGGTGGCTGTATGCCCTTGCCTCGGAGTACCCATTGAACCGGTAACAGAAAATCCTCCGGCGGAAGGATCGTACAACTCCGCGGTGGGAACGGTTATATTGCGGTCACTGCTGACGCCGCCGGTCACCAACACCTTTCCGTTCGGCAGCAAAGTCGCGCTATGCCTGCACCTCGTAGAGTTCATCGCTCCGGTGGCGGAAAATAGTCCGGCCGCAGGATCGTATAGTTCCGCCGAAGACAGGTTTGCGCTGCCGGTACTGCCCCCAATTACCAGCACTTTCCCGTTCCGTAATAAAGAGGCGGAATATTGCTGCCTCGGCGCGCTCATCGAGCCGGTAGTGGAGAATGTCCCGGCAGAGGGATCATATAATTCAGCCGAGGCCAGGGTGGCGCTGCCCCTCCCGGCTCCGCCGCCGGCCAGCAGCACGTTACCGTTCGGCAGCAATACCGCGACATGGAAATTCCTCGCAACACGCATCGAGCCGGCGGCGGAAAACGTCCCGGAGGCGGGATCGTACAACTCTGCCGAGGACATACTCGTGTTGTTGTCCGGAGTTCCGCCGGCAACCAGCACCTTGCCGTTCTGCAGCAAGGTAGCGGTATGATACCACCTTCCCTCCCGCATGGAGCCTGTGGCGGAAAAGGTCCCGGAAGCGGGATCGTACAACTCCGCGGAGGAGAGACCCCCCGTGCTGCTGTACCGGCCGCCGGTTATCAAAACCTTCCCGCTGCGCAGCAAGGTAGCGGTATGGTTGAACCTGGCGACGCTCATAGGACCGGCCGCCTCCTCCCACTGTTGTTTTTGCGCCGTGAAAGCTAGCTTAGGGGCCGCGTCCGCCCGCTGCTGGGGCAGAAGGCAAAGAACGCCGAGCAAAGCGCCGGCCTTAAGGGATGTCGCTGATTTCTTCATATCGTTGTCTACCTGAGCTTACTTCGCTTTTTTTGATTCTTTGAGAATCGCCGCGATCCGGGGAGAATCAAGGATGTCATTCGACAGAGGAAAAACCTCGTGGGCGTAATCCAGAAGTCCGCCCTTGCCGTCAAATCTAAGGACGATCCTCCCCACGTTCTGAATGTTGCCGCCCGACTGGACTATAAGCGTATTGCCCACCTTCACAGGTTTTTTCAGAAGCTCTTGCGAGTGTCCGCCGATTATCAGGTCTATCTGCCCGAACGCTGCCGCTATTTTTTGATTTTCATCCAACCCGGTATGGGAGAGCAGGACCAGGAGGTCGGCATTCTTTTCCCCCTTCAGCACTTCCTTCAGGTCTTTGAACTCAAGTTTAGAGGTAAATTCTTCCGGATAAAGGGAAAAGGTTTCAGGGTGCGAAAAAGATACTATCCGTATCTTAACGTTCCCGGCTTTCACTGTTTTATCCGCCATGCCCGGGCTTCCGTCTTTAAAAACGATATTTGAGGCTATGAAAGCGCCTTTCTTTTTTGCGGCATCCGCGGCGAAACCTTTATAAGCCAGGTCCTGGTCCCCGACGGCTATAGCGTCATAGCCCGCTATCGACATGGCCCTGAAAACATAACCCGCCTGCAGCGGCGTGACGCCGTAAGGAAGGAAATCGCCGGAGTCCAGAAGGAGGTGGGCAGGGTACTTTGCAGCCTGCTGCTCAAGGAAAGAAACCAGCTTTATAAAGCCGCCGTACGGGTGCTTGTAGCAGTTGCAGGATTCAAGATAGCCGTTGGCGGAGCCGGTAAAATAGACGGCCACTTCGAAGGGCTTATCCCATTTTTTCCCGTTCAGCGAGGAGAGCTTCTCCTCCAGCGCCGCTTTCCGCTTCGCATCGTATGAGTCCGCGGCATACTCGATATTGCCGGCGGGCGAGATAATGAAGGTTTTGGGAACCACCAGGAAGGAGCCGCGCATCAAGCCGTACTTTTTACCCAGCATCCGGGCCTTGGGGTCCCAGAGCACGGGGAAGGGGATCTTCTTTTCCCCGGCGAAGCGGGTCAGGACATCTTTATCGCCGTCCACCCCGACCAGGTAGACCTCGGCGTTATACTTCGGCGCCAGCACTGCCAGGTCCTTCATTTCCGCCATGCAGCTTTCGCACCAGGTTCCGAAGAAAGAAAGCACCACCGGCTTATCCAGGCGGGTCAGGTCCGCGAGCGAGACTATTTTGCCGTCCAGGGATTCAAGTTCGAAGTCCGGCGCCCGCTCGCCAGGCGACAGGCCGGCGAAAGCGCAGAGCGGCAGCAGAAGCAATCCGGCCAGAATTACTTTTGAGAAAGACTTCTTACGATTTTTCGGCATGCGTCTTTGATCTTAATGAAGGACAGCCGCACTTCAGCGGGCGCGTTTTTTTTCGGCTTTTAAAAAGAATCGGCGTTCCAGCCCCCCAATGACAAAAGAATACAACTTCCCCCCATTAGTGTCAATTAACGAAGACGGCGGACCTTTTATTTTATCACGGTAAAGCGCGCGGGTTTGGATCTGACGGTTTTCCCGGACTGCTGCGCGGTGAAAAAGACCGCGTGGCGGCCGGGCTCGAGGGGCCAGGGGAGGCTTTGGCCGCGCCCGGCAAGTTCGATCCCGTCCACCGTCCAGATCAGCTCGCCTTCGGCGCCTGCGGCTTTCAGGAAGAGGGCCTGCGCGGCGCGCGGGGTCTGCGGGTCGATCCGGAAGATATCCCCGTCGGCCGGGAATTTCACCGAAAGTTTTGCGGCAACGGGAGCCGGAGCGCGTTCGGCCTGCGGCAGGTGCTCGGCGCACTGGCCGGAAGGCAGATTCCCGGCGGAAAAGACCTCGTCCATCGAAGCCGGGCAGAAGGCCGAAGGCGGGAGGCCCGAGACCGGGCAGACTTTCACGGTCTTTATCCCCGGCGGGCGCTTGAAAGCGGTGGAGCCGTAAAGTTTCTCCAGCGCCAGGGCTATTTCTTTAAGCGCCGGGGCGGCGCCGCTTATGCCGGAGACCCGGCGCATCGGGCTGCCGTCGAAATTCCCCACCCAGACCCCGGCCGTCCACTCCGGGGTATAGCCCACGGCCCAGTTGTCGCGGTAATCCTTGGTGGTCCCGGTCTTGGCGGCGAAGTCGAAAGGCAGGTTGAAAGCGGAATTCACCCCGAAGGCCGGGGCCCGCGCGGTATTGTCGGAAAGGATATTGGTGATAAGATAAGCCTCGCTCCGGCCTATCGCCCGGCGGGAGGCCTCGGCGGGGCTTTCAAGTTCGAACCGGGCCGGCAGCCAGACGCCGCCGCGCGCCAGGGCCGCGTAAGCGTTCACCAGTTCCAGCAAAGTCACCTCGCCGTTGCCCAGGGCCAGGCCCTCGCCGTAAAATTCGGCCGGGCGGTCCAGTGCGGCGAAACCGAAATCTTTAAGCTTCCCCAGGAAAGCGGGCAGGCCGGTCTTCACGGCGATCCGCACGGCCGGGACATTGTAGGAGCAGGCCAGGGCCTCGCGCAGGCGCACCAGCCCGTGGTAAGTCTTGTCGTAATTCATCGGTGCGTGGCCGCCGGCCGCGTAAAGCGGCGCGTCGTCCACCAGGTCGGAAGGCTTGGAGCCTTTCGACATGGCCAGCGCGTAGAGGAAAGGCTTCAGCGCCGAGCCCGGCTGGCGCAGGGCGGTCACCCCGTCGACCTGGCCCGAATTGACCGTATCGAAAAAATCGCTGGAGCCGGCCCAGGCTATTATCCCGCCGGTGGCGTTATCTATGACCAGCGCGGCGCCGTTGGTGATATGGTGGCTGGAACCGAGCGCCGCCAGGCGGTTCTTGAGCGCTTCGGCCGCGGCCTGCTGGGCGCGCAGGTCCAGCGTGGTCTTGATCTTCCCGCCGGCGGAGCGCTTCAGCACATAGTCGCAGAATTGCGGGGCTTCGAAATATTTTTTCTTTTCTCTTATCGGAACCGTCTCGGCCAGGGCGAGGCGGTAGCTCTCTTCGTCGGCCAGGCCCAGGTCCAGCAGGCGGCGGAGTATCAGGCGCTGGCGCGTGAAGGCCGCGCGCGGATTTTTGTGCGGATCGTAATTCACCGGCGACTTAGGAAGCCCGGCCAGGAGCGCGGCCTGCGCCAGGCTGAGGTCTTTGGCGGGCAGGCCGAAATAATCCTGCGCCGCTGCTTCCGCGCCGGTCAGCAGGGGGCCGTAGGAAACCCCGTTGAAATAGCCTTCCAGGATCTCTTCTTTGCTGTGCCCGGCCTCAAACCTCAAAGCGGAGACCATCTCGGTGAGCTTGCCGAAAAAAGTGCGCGGCCGGGGCTCGAGGGCCCGGGCCAGCTGCTGGGTTATTGTAGAAGCGCCTGACACGGCGCGGCCCGACCGGGTATTCTGCCAGGCGGCGCGGGCCACCGAGCGGAAATCCACGCCCGGGTGCAGGAAGAAGCGCTTGTCCTCGGCCGCCACGGTGGCCAGGACCAGCCAGGGCGAGATCTGGTCCAGCTTCACGGGCACGCAGACCGCCGCGGAACCGCCGGTCGTATAGGCGCGCAAAGGCGCCCCGTAGCGGTCCGTTATTTCGATGGAAGCTTTAGGCTCCGCGCCGATAGCCGGGGACAGGAACAGCAGAAAAGACAGGAAAAAGAGAAGATTCATTTAGTATTTGCCACAAAGAGGCACGAACAGGGAATTTAAGAATAAGATTTATAAATACTTTTTGTGCTTCTTGTGCCTCTTTGCGGCTATTTCCTCTCAGTCATTAAAATTATTATAACCCTTTTGACCTTTGTCATGATAATCTCCGGATTTATTTGTTAGATTATCCGGAACTAAGGGAGAAAAACATGAAAACGACAGCGCTTGCTTTCCTGGTGCTCGCGGCGGCCCTGCCCCGCCCGGCCCCGGCCGAAACCGTAAGGATCATCGCCCCTTACATAGGAAGCATAACCCATAAGTTCGAGAACTCCGCCTACAACCTGAACCTGAAGGACACGGGGGAGATGGACGGGATCTACGTCCAATGGATCAATACCGAAAAATTCCAGGCCAACGCTTTTTACTACGGCGCGCCCAATATCAATTTCAGCGACGTGACAGGCCTGCACCTGAACTTCGACTACTACCTTAAACCGGCCAAAGCCGGGAAATGGGTGATAGGAGCGGGGCTGGAGGACCTTGAGATAGACATGTCCGCGGGGAGGAATATCGCCGGCCTGAAGTCCTTCGACATGGACAACGACGTCCTTTTCTATTTCGCGCGCGCCGGCCGGTATTTCTACTATAAGAAGGGCCTGCTGGACGCCTCGCTGCTGCCCTATGCCGGCTACGCCCATGAGAAGGTCTCCGGGGAGATCAGGCTGGAGCGGCTTTTCGGCCCTTTCCCGCGGACCAGCACCATCGAGATAGGCGAAAACGACGACCACCCGCTGGCCGGGGTCAACGTGAACGCCACTTTCGCCCATTTCCTGGACCTGCAGGCCAAGTGGATGGGCAGGTTCAAGGACGAAGAAACCCTGAACGAATACTCCCTGCTCTTCAATCTATACCTGAGCCGGCACTGGGGCCTGTCCTACCGGTACAAAACCATGGAATACGGCTCCTCCTCCGCCACCTACAACCTTGGCGGGGTGGTCTATTGCTTCTAGAAGCCTGTTTTTTGCTAGTATCTAGGCATACCCGCTTCGCTGGACAAAGCTCAACAGCGGTAAATTTGCAGCATATTCAAGGAGACTAAAATGGCAAACCCCAAATTCATGAAGCCCGTGCAGCCCGATGCGGACCTGGCGGCGATAGTTGGCAGCGAACCCATCCCCCGGACCGAGATCATCAAAAAGATGTGGGATTATATAAAGGCCAACGGCCTGCAGGATAAAGTCAACAAGCGCAACATCAACGGCGATGAGAAACTGCTGAAACTGTTCGGAAAGCCCCAGGTCACGATGTTCGAACTGGCCGGCATCATTTCCAAGCACGTAAAATAAGAAGCCATCCGGCTTAAAGAAAGGGCCTCCCGTTTTTGGCGGGAGGCCCTTTTTTGCCCTGTTTAAAAGCTAAAACCTACTCGACCCGCGCGCGCAGCTCTTTAGCGGCGGAGGTATCCGGATACTTTTCCACCACTTCCTTATACATGGCCGCCGCTTTGTCCTTGTCCCCGTCCCGTTCATAGCACTGGGCTATCCTGCCCATGGCTTGCGCCTTTACCCAGTCGCGGTAAGAGTTTTCGATCGCAAGGTTGTAGAATTTAACGGCTTGTTTACAATCGATCGCGTCTGCTTTGGCGCCGCCGTAGCCTGAATAGATCTGGCCCAGGTAAAGATACGCGTCGCCGAGCCTGGCGCTTTTGGGATAGTCCTTTATCAGGCGGTTAAGGTACTTTTCTTCGAGCCTGAGAGCCGAGGGGTCGCTATCCCTTGCCGCTATCCAGTCGTAGCTGACCGCTATCTTCAGAAGAGCGTTATCGGCCATTTCCGAATCCGGGTAGGCGTCCACGAACTCCTTATAGACAGCGATCGTTCTCTCGTACTTTTTCTCGTTAAACGCCTTTTCCGCTTCCGCGAACTTGTTGACCGCCGCCCCGAGAGCGCGCACTACGAACGTGTTAGTATCCGCGACACGGGAATAAACCAGTCCCTTGGTCTTCAGGAACGGCAGGACGTCCACAACGCTTATCTTGGTCAGATAGGTGGTGACAAGGATATCCTGCGCGCCGCCCACCACCACAAAATTCACTTTGGTCTGCGCGGACACGACGTCCAGAAAAGTCGTAAGCGGGGCGTTCTTCAGCCTTACCCGCTCCACCACCCCCTGCAGCAGCGGGTCCTCGATATCTTTACGCGTCAGCGGCGGGAACCCGCTGAAAGGCGTGGTGCTGTTCGAAACCAGGAAATTATTGCTGTGCCCCAGCCGCTGGAATTCAATATCTTTGGACTTTGTCAGCAGCTCCATTATCGCGGCCGCTGAAGCCTTCCTTATAAAAAGAGTGACCTTTTTTTCCGCGAGGCCGGGATCGCTTAAAGTGAAATTGAGGCCGGTCTTGGCGGAGATGATCCCCAACGCCGTGCCGACCGTTGAATCCCTGAGCCTGATGGTGAGGAGATTATCCTCCGCTTTATCTTCCCCGGCGGGCGCGCCGGCCGTCAACCGGGAGTTGGGGGTCTCATTTTCCTGCGCGGCGGCAGGGACGAACCAGGCGGCCGGCTGCGCGGCGGCGAGCATCATCGCGAACAAGATTTTTCTTTTCATATAGCTTTCTCCTTCGCTGCTCCCCGGCTTCACCAGTTAGTGCCGCCGAAGGGAAAAAAGTTCAGTCACAACAGCCCGCAGTTGACCGCCGAGCAGTTATCCGTATAAACATAACCGGGCGCCCGCTTCCCGGGGAGATCCGCCCCGGCCGCCATATTTTCAGGCATGGGAAAGCCATTATTAACGGTAGCGGGCCCGTCGGAAAAATAGAGCGTTCGCGCGGGGTTCACGGCAAGACCGCGCTGGGCCGCGAAAAACGCGGCGCTTACGATCAACACTCCCGCGAAAGCCGCCAGGGCGAACCCCCGCTCCTGTCCGAACAGGCGTTCGTAAAGCGACGGGCTGGCCGCGGGGGCGGGACTTTTCACCTTCAGCTCCCGCATAAGCCTGGCCGTGAAATCCCCGGAGACGGGGGCGGGAGGCACGGATGCGGCCGCGGCTTCAAGCTGTTTCAGAGTCTCTATTTTAGACCGGCAGGCGGCGCAGGCGGCAAAGTGCGCTTCCGCGGCCGCGGCGGCGGAGCGGTCTTGACTGAAAAGGTGATCTATCAGTTCGTCTCTAGACAGGCAGTTCATTTTCATTCACCTCGGGCGCGGGCTTAAGCTTTTTGGCCAGCGCCGCCATGGCGTTATGGATGCGCGAGCGCACGGTCCCCACCGGGATCTCCAGCGCGGCGGCTATCTCTTCGTATGAAAGACGCTCCCAGCAGCTCAGGAAGAGCACGGAGCGGTGCAGCGGCGAAAGTCCGTCCACCGCGTTCCGGACGGTCTTCCCGTTCTCCTCATGCTCGAACATCGTTTCGGCCGAAGGCGCCGTGTCCGGCAGTTCGCAGCCGCCGGCCTCCTCCGTTTCACCGAACAGGCCGGCTTCCCGCCCCCTGTCGCGCAGCCGCCGGCGGCAGACATTGCGCGTTAAAGAGTAGGCCCAGGTGCCGAACGAAGATTCGCGCCGGAAGCTGCCGAGCGACTTGTAGATCTGGATAAAAACTTCCTGCGCGATGTCTTCGGACTCCCTGTCGGGCCCCAGGATACAGATTATGAACTGGTGCACCCTGTCTTTGTAGAGCTCCGCCAGCCGGGCGAAAGCGTCAGCCTCGCCGCCCAGGAAGCGCGAGACCAGCTCATTCTCAAGCAGCGTCAGTTCTTTTTTATCCCGGAAGTCCATACTGCCTTAAAGTCAGCGCGAGGAGGTCTTTTTCATGGGCAAAAGTTTAGTGTAGAAGAAATAGCCGGAATCGTCCCCGACCCGTTTCCTGCGAATGGTTATCCGGAGCGATTCTATTGTCAGCGCGCAATCCTTTCCTTTTTCAGTTATTTCGGCTTCCGGGTACTGGTCCAGCAGGGGTCTGCAGAGCTGGTAAAGCCCGCAGATCGGATTAGAATCGTCGCTGCAATCCAAAGCCCTCGAATTATCGCGGTATAGGGCCCAAACGGCCGCGGGAACGGTTAAACACAGCGCCGCCGCCAACACCGCGTAAAGCTTTTTTAGGTACATGTCCATCCCTCCGGCTAAAACAGTTCTGCGTAAGGTTAGTGCCGGAACCGGGAAAAAAGTTCACACGGGGCAGGGCGGCCCCGCCTTTGCGAAGGAAAAAGCAGTTGCCTGCCCGCCTGCCGCTAGAACGCGGCGGCGGGGGTGGTGTATTTGAAGAACGCTATTGAAAGCGGCGGCAGCGTAAGGTTGAGCGAATAAGGCCTGCCGTGCGAGGGGGCGCTTTCCGCCCAGACCCCGCCCAGGTTCCCCATCCCGCTGCCCCAGTAATCCGGCGAGTCGCTGTTGAGCAGCTCTTTCCAGAAGCCGTCCCGGTCCACGCCCACCCGGTAGCCGTGGCGCGGCACCGAGGTGAAATTGCAGACCACCAGCACCGTTTCTTCCGGGTTTTCGCTCTTGCGCAGGAAAGCGGTCACGCTCTGCTGTGAATCGTTGGCGTCTATCCATTCGAAACCGGCCGGGCTGCAGTTAAGCAGGTGCAGCGCGGGCTCGGCCCGGTAGAGCGCGTTCAGGTCGCTCACCCACTTCTTCATGCCGCCGTGGGAAGGGGCCTCCAGCAGGTGCCAGTCCAGGCTGCTGTCGTGGTTCCACTCGGAGCGCTGGGCGAACTCGCTGCCCATGAACATCAGCTTCTGCCCCGGCTGGCCGTACATGGTCCCGTAGAGCAGCCGCAGATTGGCGAACTTCTGCCAGTCGTCGCCGGCCATCTTCCCCAGCATCGAACCTTTGCCGTGCGCCATCTCGTCATGCGAGAAAGGCAGCACGAAGTTCTCGCCGAAGGCGTAAAGCATGCGGAAAGTGAGGTTATTGTGGTGGTATTTGCGGAACACCGGGTCCTTCGAGAAATAGAGCAGGGTATCGTGCATCCAGCCCATGTCCCATTTCAGGCCGAAACCCAGGCCGCCCAGGTAGGTGGGCCGTGAAACCATGGGCCAGGCCGTGGATTCCTCGGCGTAGGTCTGCGTTCCGGGGAAATTCTGGTAGACCACGCTGTTGAACTGCTTCAGGAAGGCTATCGCCTCCAGGTTCTCGTTGCCGCCGAACTTGTTGGGTACCCATTCGCCGCGCTTGCGGGAATAGTCCAGGTAAAGCATGGAAGCTACCGCGTCCACGCGCAGGCCGTCGGCGTGGTACTTGTCCATCCAGAACATAGCGCTGGAAAGGAGGAAGCTCTTCACTTCGTTGCGGCCGAAGTTGAAAATGGAGCTTTTCCAGTCCGGATGGAAGCCCTGCCGGGGGTCGGCGTGCTCGTAAAGATGCGTTCCGTCGAAATAGGCCAGGCCGTGGGCGTCCGCGGGGAAATGCGCCGGGACCCAGTCCAGGATCACGCCTATCCCTTCCTGGTGCAGCTTGTCCACCAGGTACATGAAGTCGGCCGGGCCGCCGTAGCGGCTGGTGGGCGCGAAATAACCGGTGGTCTGGTAGCCCCAGGAACCGTAGAAAGGGTGTTCCGTTATCGGCATCAGCTCCACGTGAGAGAAGCCCAGTTCTTTGACGTATTTCGGCAGCTGTTCGGCCATTTCGCGGTAGGTCAGGGAGCGGTTATTCTCCTCGGGCACGCGCCGCCAGGAGCCCAGGTGCACCTCGTAGATGGAAACGGGGCTTTTAAGGCCGATAGCGCCGCCGCGGGAATTGATCCACTTCTCGTCCCCCCATTTATAATCGAGGTTGCCCACCACGGAAGCGGTCTTGGGCGGGATCTCGGTGGCGAAAGCCATGGGGTCGGCTTTTTCGGCGCTGAAATCCTTGTAGCGGGACTGGATGAAATATTTGTAATTCTGGCCCTGCTTCACCCCCGGGATGAAGCCTTCCCAGATGCCCGAGTTGCCGCGCTGTTTCAGAGCGTCGCGCTTTTTATCCCAGCCGTTGAAATCCCCTATCACGTGCACTTCTTTGGCGTTCGGGGCCCAGACCGCGAAAGTGGTCCCTTCCACCCCGTTCACCACGGCGGGATGGGAGCCCAGCTTTTCATAAAGCCGCAAATGGTTGCCCTCGTTGAAGAGGTAGATATCCTGGTCGGTGAGGAGCTGGGGAGTGTTTTCTTTTGCCATGGTGTTTCTCCTGCGCTATAGGTGCACAATAAGAATAATACAATATTGACCGCCTGGGGGTATTATGGCTAACATTATTTATCACATGACCGAGGAAACTCCCCCGCATAAACGCCGTGTCCGCTATAGCGGCAGGAACCCGCGCAAGTTCGAGGAAAAGTACAAAGAACTCGACCCCGCCAAATACGCGGGCGATATCGCGCACATCATCGCGAAAGGCCAGACCCCGGCCGGGATGCACCGGCCCATCTGCGTGGATGAAATACTTTCCATTTTGAACCCGAAGCCCGGCGAAGTCTGCCTGGACGCCACCTTGGGCTACGGCGGGCATTCGGAGAAGCTGCTGCCGCGCCTGCTGCCGGGTGGGAAACTTTTCGCGGTGGACGTGGATCCGCTGGAACTGCCCAAGACCGAAGCCCGGCTGCGGGCGCTCGGCTTCGGCGCAGACGTTTTTATCGCGCGGAAGATGAATTTCGCGGGAATCCTGGGCCTGCTGCCGGAGGCGGGCGGCGGTTTCGACTGCATCCTGGCCGACCTGGGGGTTTCTTCGATGCAACTGGATAACCCGGCGCGCGGCTTCACCTATAAAGCCGACGGGCCGCTGGACCTGCGGCTGAACCCCGGGCGCGGCAAGCCGGCCTCGGACCTTTTAGAATCCCTTTCGGCCGCGGCGCTGGAAAAGATACTTTTCGAATACGCCGACGAGCCGCAGGCGAAAGAGATAGCGCTGGCTATCAAAGCGAGCCTCCTCCCGGTCATAACCACCGCGCGGCTGGCCGAGGCGGTCAGCGCCGGCCTGAAAAAGCTCGACCCGAAAGTAACTGACACTCTCATAAAAAAAGCTTTGCAGCGCACCTTCATGGCGCTGCGCATAGCGGTGAACGAAGAGCTGAGCGTCCTGGACCGTTTCCTGGACGTGCTGCCCTGGTGCCTGAAGCCCGGCGGCCGTGTGGCGATCCTGTCTTTTCATTCAGGAGAGGACCGCAGGGTGAAGAAAGCTTTCGAGCGCGGCGAGGAAGCCGGGATCTATTCCAGCATCGCCCCCTCACCGGCGCGCCCCTCAGCGGAGGAGCGCCGCGGCAATCCTCGCTCCGCCTGCGCCAAGTTGCGCTGGGCCGTCCGCTCAGACAAACCGGTACAGTGACCCAAAACAAAACCGCCCGCATAAGCGGACGGCTCTTTTCTTCCCCGGGAACTATTATTTTATGGTCGCGGTCATTTTGGTTATCGACCCGCTCATATTGGCGTAACTGCCCCCGTAGTAATGACCCCATTCCTGGCAGACCAGGTTGTTCATCTCCGACGCGGCTATCTCGTGGAACAGCATAACGCTTGAAAAAGCGAACAGCGGCACGCCGACCGAGCTGACTACGGTCCCCGCCGCGTGCCAGGCAAGGCGCTCGAAAGCGAACTCAAGCACCTTCTCTGTCCCGATGATGCCGGCTTCCTTGCCGGCATGCCAGACCAGGTGGTGGTTTAAGGTCTGCGCCTCTTCCACGTGCTTAACATATACCCCTTTCACGTTCTGGTTCACGGTCTTGGAGAACCGCTCTATCAGTTTGTCAGCCGAGGCCTGCTTGGCCTTGTCCTTCTCGAAACTCTTGTGGCAGCCGGCGGCCGCGCGCAGGCTGAAATAAACCGCGCCCTGCAGATGCCCGGCGCAGGAGGGCCGCCCTTCGGCGCAGTCCCTCTCGCCCATTTTGCCGAGCATGGCGCCGCAGGCCATGTAGTACATGGGGGTAACTTCGCTCTCCTCGATCTCCTGTTTGCACATCTCCAGCACCCCGTTCACGCAGTTGTAGCCCCTGTTGTTGCAGCGCCCGTTCCCTACGCTCTTGGCGAAATCCCTGAGCCGGTTATCGGCGCCGTTGCAGTCGTCCATGTGTTTGTCGCAGTAAGCGATAGTCCTGTCCAGGTGGTGCAGAACGGCCCCTTTCAGGTCGTCTTTCGGCGCCGCTGCCGCCCCTTTCTGGCTGCCGGCCTCGTCCACCATGGTCGGCGTGATAGCGGCGTCAGCCCCGCCCTGCCGGCTCTCCGTCAGCGCCACGCGCACCGCCCCGTTGACGTCGCCGAAATCGCCGCCCATGGCGGCGCCGCCAAGCGAGCTTGAGAGTAACAACAGGGTGATAAAGGTTTTAGAGCACATATAGATAGCCGGTAAACAGCCGCATCAATAGTATACGGTGACCCGCTTGACATGTCAAGCCCTGAAGCGCCCCGGCCGGCCGCTGAAATATTTATATAATCTGTTTATGAAATATCTCATACCTCAGCTGCCGGAAACCGTGAAGCGGGCCGAAGCTTCCGGGGACTTCAAACTGGCCAATACGCTCATAGACCGCCTGCTTTTAAAACCGCAGCCGCACGGCATGGCCGACAGGCTCGAGTTCGAGAAAGAAAGGCTGGAAAGGATCCGCCTGGCCCATCCTTACGACAGGAAAGCCGCGCAGAAAATATTGCGCAAACTCCTGAAGGGCTTCAAGAACGCGGAACTGAACGACTGGGTAAAAGCCGGTTTCGCCGCGCCCAGGATGATCGACGGCAAAGAGAAATTCATGTCGTCCTTTGCCTCCAATACTATTTTCTGCGACCCCAAGCTCAGGAAAAGGCTGAAAAAGCGCAATAAAGCCATGGCCGCGCTGAACAAGAAGCTCGACAAGCGAGTCAACGAGATGATCGCCGGCGCCGCGCCCGAGAAATTCCGGGTACGCGCCCGTATAACCCTGGACCTCAAGTCGCCGCCGAAGGATAAAGTGCGCTGCTGGCTGCCTTTCCCCCGCGTCGGGGACCAGGTCTCCGCAGCCCGGCTGGTGTCGGCCTCGCATAAGAAATACCGCCTGGCCAAGCCCGGCGCCGAGCACCGCACTATTTATTTCGAAGGGAAGGATAAGAAGTTCTTCGTCGAATTCGAATACGATATTTCCGAATCCATACCGGCGCTTCCCGCGGTTTCCACCAGGAACCAGGTTCCTGCGGCGGTGAAGAAATACCTCAATGAGGAGCCGCCGCACATTGTTTTCACGCCTTACGTGAAGTCCCTGGTCGCGGCTATAGTCGGCAAAGAGAAAGACCATTACAAGATAGCTTCTAGGATCTACGACTGGCTTACCAAGAACCTGACCTATAATTACGTGGTCCCGTACTCCATCTTCGAGAATATCTCGGAGTACTGCCTGACCAATTTGCGCGGGGATTGCGGCTTCCAGGCGATAGCCTTCATCACCCTGTGCCGGGCGGCCGGGGTTCCGGCCAAATGGCAGTCCGGCTGGTTCATAACGGAGGGCGTAGCCTCATCGCATGACTGGGCGATGTTCTATTGCGGGGGCTGGCGCTTCGCCGACGTTTCTTTCGGCACCAGCCGCAAGAAGAAAAAAGAAAACGCCCACAGGCGTTTCTATTTCGGCAACCTGGACGCCTGGCGCATGCCGGCCAATTCCGAGATGGGCGCGCATCTCTGGCCGCCCAAGAAGTTCTGGCGCAGCGACCCGACGGACAACCAGGTGGGCGAGGCGGAGACCCGCTCCGGGAATATCTACCGGAACAGGTTCAACTGTAAGATCAAACTGGTGAGTTACAACAAGATCGCCTGACTACGGGGGATGAAAAAGCAGCCTGTCCCCGTTATTTTATCAGGTGGCGGACGGCTACCGAGGCGCAGGCCATGCCGAAGGCGCCGGTCACGAAGCCGGCGGTGCCGAGCACGACGCTTTTTTTGGTGCAGCTCTGGAATTCGTTCTCGCCCTGGGGGCAGAGGCAGCCGGCTTTGCAGTCGGTGGATTCCATGGAGTCGTGCGGCTTCTTGTGCTGCTCCAGGGTGCAGACGGCCTCCACGCCGAACTTTCCTTTCTTCGGAAAATCATACTTTTCGCGCAGGATATTGCGCACGGCCCGCGCCAGCGGGTCCATCTCGGTCAGGCCGAGGTCCATCACGCGCACCTGCGTGGGGTCCAGCCGCCCGCCGGAGCCGGTGGAAACCACCATCGGTATCTTGTTTTTCAGGCAGTAATTTATCAGGAAGCACTTCGAAGTGATATGGTCGATAGCGTCTATGATGAAATCCGGGCGCTCGGCCATCATCGAATCGCAGGTCATATCGTTGAAATAGGTGGGAACCGCGTCCACGCGGGCTTCGGGATTAACCAGGCGCAGGCGCTCGGCCAGCAGCACGGCTTTGTGCTTGCCTATGGTCCCGCTGAGGGCCTGGAGCTGGCGGTTGAAGTTCCGGATGCAGACGGTATCGAAATCCACCACGGTTATGCGGCCCACGGCCGCCCTGGCCACGGTCTCGGCCGCCCAGGAACCCACCCCGCCGCAGCCTATCACCATCACGTGGGCTTTCTTCAGCTTCTCCATAGCCTCGGGGCCCACCAGCCGCGCCATCCGGTCGAACCGGCGGTCAGGGTCTTCCATCTGTGAAAAATCGGTTTTTTCGGTCATAGTTGAAAGCTCAGTTCTCGTTGAAGTATGAAACGCAGGGTGAGATAGAAGGCGAAAGGTAGTAGTCGCGGGTCTTGGGCCTGACGGGATCCAGCTTGGAGGCGTCGCGGTTTATCAGCCAGCCGTGCAGGCACCAGGCCCCGGTGCAGCCCGCGCCTTCCGCTTTAAGCTCGAAATAATTCTTGCCGCAGGTCTTCATCGAATCAATATTCGGTGACGAAAGCCCGCTTGGCTGGGCGGCGGAAACGCAGCGCAACCGGAACCCCGCATTGGCGGCGTCGGCCGCGTATTTCAGGCAGGGGCCGCAGGGTCCGCCGTCCATGTCGTAATAGGAGATCTTTTGAAGCAGCGCTTTCTTCCCGAGTTTTTCTATAAGCGCCATGAATTCTTTAGCCACGAAGCTGCCGGAGGAATGCGCCGCCACTACTATGCGGCCCGGGGCCAGCCTGGGGATCAGGTCGGTCAGGAGGCGGGTATTAGCTTCCAGTTTTTCTTTGTCGTCGTAATAAACCTTGGCCGGACCGGCCACGGCTACCGTCATGGCCCAGCCTTTGGCCGCGGAAACCGAGGAAGCCCAGTTGCGCGCGCCCGCCCCGTCCGCCCCGTAGCCGGCGTAGCCGATGAAAAGCGTTCCGCCGGATTCGGGTTTTCCCGCGAACCAGGCCCCGTCGCCCACAAGCTCCCAGCCGGCCACTACGGAAACCGCGGGCGCGGGAGGGGCTTCCGGCACTTTCACCCCGGCGCTCTCGAGCAGGTCTATTTTAGCGGCCAGTTTTTTGGCGCAGGAGCCGCAGGGCTTCCCGCCATTCTCAGCGGCAAAAGCTCCGCAGGAAAAGGCGGCGAACAGAATTATAGCGGCAATGGATTTCATATCCTCACAAAGAGTTTACCACCAGCCGCCCCCAAGCGCAAGGCCGCGGGGCCGGCGCTCCTTATTTCAGGGCGGGGACGAGGATGGTGGAGGTTTTGTCGACTTTGGAAAAAACGGTTTTAAGTTTCGCGACGGTGGTCGTTACCAGGCGGCCGGCGGCGTCCTCTATCGTGGGGCGGTTGATCAGGCTGACGGGATGTTTGCCCGGGTACGCGGCGGCCAAGCCCTCAAGGAAAGCCGCCTTGTACTTCCCGTTCCCTTTCAGGTTCAGGTCCCCGACCACGAAGAACAGGGTATCCATCCCGGGCGTGAACTTCATGTCCTTCATGCACGCCGCGATGTCCACCAGCCTCAGCCCGTTCAGGGAAAATTTATTCAGGTCCATCAAATTGACGATGGAGTCGAAAGAAGAGATAGCCGGCAGCACCGTCACTTCGATCCCGGCGGCCGCCATCTCCCGGTTTATCAGGGCCGCGGTGGCGTTCAGGAAGTACGGGTTGCCGTAGGTGATGAAGCCCACGGTATCGTGCGACGAAAAGGCCTGCTTCACCCGCGCGGCGGTCTCGTCGAGCGAAAGCCCGCGCAAAGACTCGAACCGGGCGCAGGACCGCGCTATCAGGTCGTTGCCGCCCAGGTCCAGGCTGTGCGAAAAGACTATGCCGCAGTTCTTGAGGGCGGCCAGGGTCTCCAGGGTGACATGCTTCGGCTGCAGCCCGTAGGAAGCTATGATGAGGGTCTTTCTTTTTTTCACTTTGGCGTCCTTTCAGTTTCCGCGTTCTTCGGCTCAGGCGCGGCCAAGGTCTCTTTAACCGATTCCTGGATGGCCCCGGCCGTCCTGGCGTCTATTTCCGCGGGGTGTTCCAGCCCGGCCGGCGTGTCGCCGAACAGGACCGCGTAGAACACGCAGGCGGCCAGGTAAGTGCCCGCCAGGCTCGGATGCACCTGGTCGGTATAAAGGGGCACTCCGGGGTTCCGGGAGCGCATCTTCTGCCAGGCCTCTCCCACCGGGACCAGCACGCCCTCGTTTTCCCTGACCATGAAGGCGTAAGCTTCGTTCAATTTCTTCTGCAGCCCCTCGTAAGTTCCCATCTCGGGGAATTTGGCCAGGTTCGTCCTGACGCCGTTCTCCCTGGCCATGGTCTCGTAAAAAGCTATCTTCGCCCGCGGGTTCGCGTTCCGGATAAGGCCCGCGAGTTTCCGGGCATAAGGGAAAACCTCCGTCTTCGCCCAGGGATAGGCCGGGACCTGGCTCTGGTCCTGCAGCACCACGAAGTCCCAGCCGCCCTTTTTGATCAGCTTGAGCAGCTTCGGATCGCGGGCATGCTGGCCGAAGGTGTAGCCGCCAGGGGCGTACATCTCGTATTCCAGCGCGGCCCCGCGGGACTTGGCCAGCGACGCGGTCTGCGCCGGCAGGTCGTTCACGTAGGTCAGGCTGTTGCCGACGAAGAGGACCCGCAGTTTTTTATTTCCGGCGGCGGTTTCGGCGCGGCAAAAGAGCGGCAGCGCGAGGAGCAGCGCCGCGAAGACCGCGGCTCCGCGTTTCAGGAAGTAACGTTCTTTCATCGGTTAACCCTGTCTCAGTCGGCGAATACTATGTCGCCCGCGTTCTTGGCCGGAGTTTCGCTGTACGCCTCTACGTCCAGCGGGGCGCCCTTGTCGTCCTTGCCGTCCGGGCCGAAACTGTAGACCATGAATTTCTTCCCGGTCCTGGAATAGGTCAGCGGGGCGAACTTGTTGAACGAATCCTGCGCCTCCGCGCTCAGCTGGGCGGGGACCAGCTGGGCCAGGTTCTCCGGCAGGCGCCTCCTGGCGCGCTGGTAAAGCTTTATCGCGGCCGCCGTGCGCAGCACGCCGAGCTCGCAAAGGAAGACGTGGTAGCGCGGGATCAGCTTCTCGTAAGAGGGCGTAGCGATCTCGAGCATCGCGTCGGCCATCGCCTCCGCCATGGCCTTCTTGGTCTCGGGCCCGCCTTTCAGCCCGTCGAAGAACTGGGAGATCTGGCTCCGCTTGTCGCGGGCCTGCTTGCGCGCCGCCAGCCCTTCGCGGAGTTTTTTCTCGAAAGCGAGGGCGGGGGCGGGGTCGTTGGTCCGGAAAGCCTCGGTCATCACCTTGGCATGCTCGTCCTCTACGGCGTCGAACTGCGCGTAGACCATGTCGAAGAATTCTTTATCCTGCAGTTTTTTCACCACGAAGCGCTTCCAGAGCGGGACTTTTTTCAGCGCCTCGCCCATCGCGGAAGGGTTTAAAGATTCTTCGATGCTCCCCTTCGCCGTATCGGCCGCTTCCTGCATGGCCGCACCCATGGAATCCTGGTCCGCGGCGGTCTTCTCGAGCCGGGCTGAAAGCTCTTTCAGATAGGCGGGGCTGGCGGAACCGCCGCGCAAACTGTCCGCCAGCGCGGGAGCGGCCTTCTGCAGGCACAGGAATCCCACCAGCGAGCTGAGCATGCCCCCGGTTTTCTGGGCCGAGAGCTGTTCGATGAACCCCGCCGCCGCCAGCAGGTCTTTCTCCGACCGGGCGGCTTCCTGCTGCGCCGCTTTGACCTTGGCGTCGATCAACAAAAGTTTGAACAGCCTGACATGCGCGCCGAAATTAGGTACCGGGGTTTTCGAGTTCAGCTTCTCCGGCTTGGGCGCGAGGAGATAGCCGTCATTAGGCGCTTCCGCCGCCTGCCTGAAAAATTCGAGCGCGGGCTGGTTCTCGGCGAGCAGCGCCAGGGCGCGCGCGTCTTTCGCCAGCGCCTTCCCGGGCTTGGCGAGCAGCGTGTCCAGTTCCTTGTTGGCCGGCTGGCCGCTCTCCACCTTGAGCGCCCCGACGGCCTCCGTATACCCCGCCGCCGCCGCGCCGCTCATTCCCATCAGTAAAACCAGCGCAATAGTCTTCATTTTAACTATCCTTTCAACTCAGGTGAGTTTTTCTATCAGGCCCGCGGCTCTAGGGAATTTTTTCAGCAGGGCACCGCGCTCGCCCAGTTCCAGGTCGGGGAACTGGAAGCCCGGCGCCACGGTGCAGCCTACGAAAGAGAACGCAGTGCTCTCGCCGGGATAGGCCCCGAACCAGCAGCCGGCCGGGACCACGTGCTGCACCAGCTCGCCGGCCGCCGCGTCGCTGCCCAGCACGGTGCGCTCGAAGAACCCGTCCGGGAAGATCTGACCTATGATCAGCGGCCCGCCGAGGTAAAAATGCCAGACCTCGTCCGCCTTTATCCTGTGCAGCCGGGACTTCTGACCCGCCGGCAGCAGGTAATAGATCGCGGTGGAAAAATTCCGGCCGTCCTCCGTCTTCCCTTCGGCCCGGTAGCTCTCCCTGAAGAAGCCCCCCTCCGGGTGCGGCTTCAGGTCGTAGATCCGTATCAGGTCTTCAGCCGTGGCGTGTTTATGCTTCATACACTCCGCAGCAGCCCGTTGTGGCGCAGCAGCGCTTTGGGGCTGGGCGAGCGGCCCCTGAAAGCCTTGAACACGTCGGCGGGATGCTCGCTGCCGCCCAGGCCAAGCACGGTGTTCCTGAACCTGGCCCCGGTCTGCGCCAGGGCTTCCGCGTCGTCCAGGCCGGCCTCTTCGAAGGCTTCGAAGGCGTCCGCGCTCAGGACTTCGGCCCATTTGTAGCTGTAATAGCCCGCGGCGTACCCGCCCGCGAAAATATGCGTGAACGCGCACAGGAACCTGTCCTCTTCCAGCGGCGGGATCACGGCGGTCTTCGCGGCCACTTCTTTTTCAATGGCTTTGATGTCCGGGTTCTTCGTCGAGTGCAGCGCCATGTCCGTCAGGCCGAAGCTCAGCTGCCGCAGCATGATCATGCCCGCCCTGTAGGACCTGGCCGCTTTCATCTTCTCGAAAGTCTCGACGGGCAGGGTTTCCCCGGTCTTGTAGTGCTTCGCCATCCCGAGCAGGGTCTCTTTATGGTAGCACCAGTTCTCCATGAACTGGCTGGCCAGTTCCACGGCGTCCCACTCGACCCCGTTTATCCCGGAGACGTCGGGATAGCCGATGTTCGTCAGCATATGCTGCAGACCGTGGCCGAACTCGTGGAACATCGTGGTGACTTCGTCGAAGGACAGGAGCGAGGGCTTCTCGCCGACCGGCGGGGTGAAGTTGCAGACCAGCTGCGCTGCCGGGAGCCTTTCGCTCCCCGCCACGACCTTCCGCGTGAAGACGTCGTCCATCCAGGCGCCGCCGCGCTTGTTCTCAGGGCGGGAATAGGCGTCCAGGAAGAACGAGGCGATATGTTTTTTGGAGCCGTCGTAGATCTTGAAGAACCTGACGTCCGGGTTCCAGACGCGGGCCTCGCCGTCGGCCGCGACGACCGTTACCCCGAAGATCTTGTTCACCAGCGAGAACATCCCGTCCAGGACTTTCCCTATCGAGAAATAGGGCCGGAGTTCGTCGTCGGTATAGCCGAACTTCTTCTCCTCCATGCGCTTGGCCCAATAGGAGACGTCCCAGTGGTTCAGCTCGCCGGCCTGCCCCATGGAATTGGCCAGGGCCGTTATTTCCCTCAGCTCGGCTTTGGCGGGCTCCAGCGCCGCCTGCCGCAATTCCTCGGAAAGCCGGCTGATCTCCTCGGCGCTGCCGGCCATCTTGGTGGCGAGGGAGACCTGCGCGAAGTTCTCGTAGCCGAGCAGCTCCGCCTCTTCCTGCCGGAGGCTGAGGATCTTCTCCATCAGGGGCGTATTGTCCTTTTCGCCGCTGGAAGCCCGGGAGATGAAAGCGCGGTACATCTTCTCGCGCAGCGCTCTCGACTTCGAGAACTGCATGAAAGCCACGTAGACCGGCCCGTCCAGGGTGAGCAGCCAGGGCCCGTTCTCCGGGTCGGCTTTGGCGGGCGGGTTCTGCCGGGCATAGGAATGGGCCAGCATTTCCTTTATGGAATCGGTAAGCCCGTCGACTTCGGTTTTATCGGTCAGGGGAAGCTTGAATTCCTTGGTCACGTCCAGGACGTTGTTCATGAACTTCGTGGCCAGCTGGGAGAGTTCCTCGGAGATCTTGTTGAACCGCTCTTTTTTCTCGCCCGTCAGAGCTATACCGGAGAGCTTCGCGGCAAGTATCCGCTTCTCGATAGCGCGCTTCTGGCCTTTGTCGAGTTTTTCCCATTCAGGGCCGTTCTGTATCGAGACCAGCTTGGCGTACAGCGCGGCGGACTGGCTCATCTTCAGGCCCAGCGCCACTATCTTCGGCTGGGCCGCCTGGTAGGCGTCCCTCAGGGCGGGCTCGTTGCGCACCGCGTTAAGGTGGGTGGCCGGGGACCAGACCATCGGGAACCAGTCCTCCAGCTTGTTCAGCTCCTCTACCACCGTCGACCAGGTCGCCGGGCGGGTATCGGCCTCGATCAGGGCCAGGCCTTTTTCCACGGCCTCGACCATTTTATCGACGGCCTCGCCTACGTGCTCCGCCTTTATCTCGTCGTACCTGGGCAGAGGGGAATTGGAAAGCAATGGGTTCATTTTGGTTCTCCTTATTAGATACGCGGGCAACGACCGCCTTCAATGTAAAATTGTATCAAAAAGACCTCGGCCATCTTCCTAAGTTAGCGAGTGAATTCCAGGTGGCGGCGGCGCCAGGCGGGGATAAAAGGCAGCCCAGCGCGTTCAATCAACCAGGGTTGTGGCGCTCTTTGCTTCTATTTTCCCGATCGCCTCTTTAGCGCGGTCGCGGACAAACAAAGATTTGTGCTCGAGCAGCGCGTTGAGGCCCGGGAGGGCTGTTACGGCCGCGGGCCCCATTTCCCCCAAGGTTTTGGACGCGCACATCGCCGTATAATCGTCGTTATCCTTGAGCGCGCCGATAAGCGCGGGTAAAGCCGGCTCCCCCATTTCGCCTAAAGCGGCCGCGGCTTCCAGGGAGGCCGGATAATCGCCGCGGGTCAGAGACTGTTCGAGAAAGGGAACAGCCGCCGCGCCTATTTTCGCCAGAGCGGCCGCAGCCTCGCGGGACAGCCGGCTTGTGCCGCCAAGCTTGGCTATTATTGCCGGCGCGGCGGCGGCGGCCGAGGGGCCCATTATCCCCAGGGCGTCCAAGGCAGCCGAGACAACGGAGCGATCTTCCGACTTAAGCGCCTCGATAAGTTCAGGCAGCGCTTCTTTATCGGCGGGGCCGATCTTCTCCAGAACGGGCAGAAGCTCTTGCGCCGAGTCCCAACCGGGATATGCGCGGGAATTTACTATTGCCGGGACAGCGGCTTTGGCTGCCGGGCCTATTTCCCCCAATGCGAGAGCGGCGTTTTCGCGAACCTGCGTATCCTCGTCCTTGAGCGCAAGGATAAGCGCGGGCAAGGCAGGTTCGGCGGCCGTCCCCAGCCTTGCCAAAGCCCAACCGGCAGAGGCGCGTGTGAACTCCCCCCGGTTTTTAAGAGAGGCGATCAGTTCCTGAACCAAGCCTTCAGCGGAGGGCTCTATGACAGCCAGCGCCGTTGCGGCATAGGCCCGGGCCGCCGGAGAGCGTTTATCTTCCATTGCTTTCCTAAGTTCCGGTGCGGCGGACTTAGCCGCGGCCCCGATGCAAGATAAGGCCCAGGCGGCGTCAAGGCGGACTTCCGGTTCCGGGTTTCCAAGAGCGCTTGTGAGTTCCGGGATAATGCCTTCAGTAGCCGGCGCGTACCTGGCTAAAGAGACCGAAGCTCCGAAGCGAACAGCTTCTTCCTGGTCTTTAAGAGCGGCAACGAGCGCGGGAATGACCCCTTCCCTTACATTACTGGTTCCGGAGAAATAGCGCGCGGCGCAGCGGCGTTCGGCGGTTTTCCCGGTGGAGAGCATTTTCAGAAGCTCCGGGGTAGCTTCGTCGGCCCTGAAACCGGTTTTTTCCAGGCTGTACCCCGCCTTTTTACAGGTCAAATAATTCTCATCGCTGAAAGCGGACAGAAGAGCGGGAACGACCTCGTCCCCCATATAGCCGATCATCTCCACGTCCCCGATAGCATTGTTCCGGACTTTCAGATCTTTGTCCTTGAAAAGTTTTATAAGCGCGGGCCCCGCTTCCCGGGCCGAATAGCCTATCTTGCCCAGAACGTATGTCACTTCCATGCGCGTCTTGGCGTCTTTAGCCGCAAGCGCCTTGACCAGGGCCGGGACCGGCTGTATCTTAATTAAAGCCTTGGAGGCCTCGCCTAACACCCACTCGCTTTGACCGCCGAGCACCGCTATCAGCTCGGGCGCCGCGGTTTCGGCTGCGGGGCCGGCTTTGCCCAAAGCTGTGGCCGCCTCCGCCCGAACCTGCTCCTGTTCATCTTTCAACGCCGCCCCCAGCGCCTTAACAACGTCTTTCGTGGAAAGTTCAAGACCGGCCAGAGCCATGGCCGAATAAGCGCGCACATATTTATCTTTATCCTTAAGGGCGAGAACCAGTTCCGGGGCCGCGGGCTTCGCGGCCGCCCCCAGAAAAAACAAGGACCAGACGACATGCCTGCGTATCTCAGGCTCGGAGTCTTTAAGTCCGCTCCTGAGCTCGCCCAGAACGTCCGGGGAAAACACTAGCTTGGCTAAAGCGGCCGCGGCTGCGGCGCGAACCCGGGGTTCCGGGTCCTTGAGGGCACTAGTAAGCGCCGGCAGCGCTTTCTTGCCGGCATCTTTTAGATAGATAAAAGAGAGAGCCGCGCAGCTGCGCTCGAATGTGTTCCCTAAGTAAAGCGCGCTGATTATCCCCGCAGCGGCCTTATCGCCTTTATCCCCAAGCCTGTACAAACTGTATGCCGCCCTTCTGCAGACCATATAATCGCCCTTCCACAACATGCCGGAGAGCCCCGTAACGACCTCCTCCCCGTCTGGCCCTATTTCACCCAGGGCCCAGATGGCATTATCACTGACCTTTTGATCGGGGTCCTTGAGCAGCGTTATCAAAGAGGGCCCGGCCTCTTTAGCCGGGGCGCCGATCTTGCCCAGAACATAGGCCGAGCGCATCCTTGTCGGGCCATCCGCGGAACGCAGGGCTTTTATCAGGCCTGCTACCGGTTTTATCGTCGTAAGCGTTTCCGCCGCGGCGGTGGCGAAATCCCTGTCCTTGGCGTTCATGGATCGAATAAGCGTTTCGACCGCGCTTTCCGGGAACGGGGAGATCGCGGCAAGGGCTGCGCCCGCTTTGAGCCTGACCGCCTTATTTTTATCCTTAAGCGCTTTCAGCAGTTCCGGTATCGCCGCGGCCCCGGCCTCCGAAATTTTTCTCATCGCTGCCGCTTCCGCCTCCGCGTCTTCGGACAAAACCGCGGCCCTCAGTCCGGATATTGCCGAGGCCTCCGCCCCGGCTAAAGCTGGCGCGGGTGACTGCGTTAGCAGGAAGAATACGGGGGCCAGGATAAAATATTTTGCGCTCATAGAAGGCCCTTGAAAAAGTTTTTGATAGTCCCGAACAGCCCGAACTCTTTTTCCATTTCGCCGATAGCCCGTGGAGCCGGGTCTTCCAGGCGGCAGAGGAGCCTCTCGCACTTCAGCACCCTGGCCCCGAGACTGCCTTTAAGGAAACTTTGGCCGCGCATGCTCCGCAGCGTTTTTTTAGCCTCGTCAAAGCGGCTGAGGCGGCGGAGCAGCTCCACGCGCATCAGCTGCACGGACAGCCAATCGCCGGAACCTTCTTTGAAGCCCGGCAGGTGAGCGTCGAAATGTTTAAGGGCGAGCTCCAGGTCCTCCTTAAGCTTTTCCGGCTGCTGTTCCTCCTGCCAGGAAGCCTCCAGGTAAGTGCCGCCCACGTCCCAGCCGCTCCTTCCGAGCTTTTCATACAGGTACGCCAGCCTGAAATACGAACTGCGGCCGAGGCGGCTGCGGTATTCTTCGGAGGCGGTAATGGCGCGGTAGCCGGCCAGTTCCCGCGCTGTACCCGAGCTTATAAAGTTAACGAAACCGCACTTGGGGCAGTCGGGGAGAGCGTCGGGCGCCATTACCATCCCTACCGGCTTAAAGTCCAGGCGAGTATCGAACACCGTGGCCGAGATCTCGGTATTATAGCCGACTTCCTCCAGGCATACCGGGCAGGTCTTGCTCCCTGAACCCAGGGTTAAGGCAAAGCCCGGCCCCGCCGCGGCGGCGATCAGGCAGACAGTTATTGTGAATATTTTCATAGTTGAGCCGATAAACTCCGCCGGGAATTGCTCCGTCTCTTTATCCGCCATATTTCCCTCCGGTCTTTTCTTTGATAAGCAGGAGCCCGTGTCCGCTGGTAAAGCTCACTGCCCCGTCCTCGCCGCGGTCCCCGGACAGGCTATAGAAATAGACCTTCACCTTAACGGTCCCGTTCCCGGCTTCCGCCGACATAAGACTTTGCGGAACGATCCCGGATCGCTCATGCTCGCGGCCGGCCATAATTCCGGCGGCCACGGACTTCAGGGGAACTTCTATCTTGAAAAGTTTCCCTTCAAAGATCTTCAGCGACTTGCCGTCCAGGATCACCGAATATTTAACCTCCGGCTTGTCCTTGGACAGGCTGCGCGCAGCGTAGAATTCCATGGCCCGGTCGAACCCGCGCACGTCCAGCTCCGTTCTATCCGCCGAGAGCGAGACGCGCTTCGCATCATCCTGCTCCCATTGCGACAGGTAGGTCTGCCCCATGAATTTCATCAGCTCTTTGGCGGCCATCCCCCCGTGCTTGTACTCGCCGCTCGTCAGCAGCAGTTCCAGGTCCTGGGTGAAATATTTTTTCAGCGGGCCGACGCCGTGGAACCTGACCACATAATCCAGGCAGCCGCTCAATTGTTTGCGGTCCTCCCGGCCCAGTTCCGTTTCCAGTTTCACGGCCTTATCGTTCACGAGCAGCCCGTTAGCCAGCATTATCCTCTCCAGCCTGCCGAGCTGGCTTGAAAGGGAAATGGCGTACGCGCCCCAAGGGCCGAACGAGACAAGGGAGGCTACCAGGACCAGAGAGACCGGAACCAGCTTGATATTAGATTTCCGGTTCAAGATAAAATAAACGAAGATCCCCAGCAGCCAGACGGCCAGGACGATGAGGAAGTACCGGTGCTCGGTCAGCCCGTACTGCGCGGTGCGTTTATACACGGCAACAAAGAGCATGAGCAGCAGCGGTATCGCCGCCGCGCAGAAGCCCCGGGAGTAGGTTTTTACCCAGCTGTTCTCCTCCAGGTCCCGGACCGGGTAAAGCAGCAGGAACGTCAGCAGCCCGAGGATGGACGCCGAGCTGGTCAGCCGGCTCACCCAGCCCTGCGGCCACTGCTGGGTGTACAGGATCTTGGCCATGTAGGCGTAAAGGATCAGGAAGTAGACCGAGGCCAGCGGGATGAGCACGTACTGCGTGAAAAGCTTCAGCCCCTTCGGGTAGCTCCTGTCCGCTTCCAGCTCCGCGTAATCCCCCGGGATACCGCCCAGAAAATGCAGAGGCCCGAAAACATAAGCCGCGAAGATCCAGAGGTACTGGTAGACCTTTTGGTCGATCTTCACCCCCAGCAGCTTATCCACCGCCGTCAGGGCCAGCGAGATCCCCGCGAAAAGCACCCCCGTGTAAAAGCAGGAAATAAAGAAGCGCAGCACCGCGCGCTTGTTGAACTGCCAGAAACCGTTAATTTCCTCCGCCGCCAGGTAAGGCGCGAAAGTGAGGGAAAGAAAAACGATGAACAGCCAGTGGGCATAGCGGGTCTGGAACTCTATGACCTCGCTGAAGGCCAGGAAATAGAAGAAGAACGAGAGGAACAGCAGGCCGGCCAGGAGAACGTACGAACGCCTGACGGCTTTCGGCAGCCCCCGCTCGTTCATAAGGGTCAGCGAAGTGAACAGCAGAATGCCGAGAGTAAGGGACAGCAGGAGTTTCTCCCAGTAATCGCCGGCATACGGCTCGTTCACCAGGTACCAACCCACCGCGCAGGCGCCCAGCGCCGTGATCACAGTGGCCGGAAAACGGCGCAAAGTCCGAAACAGCTCTTCGAACATATAATGTACGGACGGCAGTTTCACAGTGACCTCCAATACCCCGTTAAAACGCAAAAATATTCTACCAAATGCCCACCCCGGCAAATTCAAGGCGCAAGATCGCCGCTCCGTCTGAGGAGCACAGCGAAAAAAGCTCCTCATTGCAGGAATTCGCCGGAAATAGCTTACTTTATTTATATTTGTCTATAATAACAACGACCATGACCATCAACTTCAAGATAGCCGAATTCGATTTCCTGACCGCCCCGCAGGCCCACTGGGACGCTTTTTTCGAGCATATCGACGAGATACGCCGCGAGACGGACCCGGAAGAGCCGATAATGCCGCGCGAAAAACGGCAGGCTATGTCCATCAAGGCCGGACATAGCCCCTACATGAACTCGCATATGTTCCTGCTGTTCCCCGACGACGCGCCGGGCGCGGCGGCGGGCTTCGCCAACGTGGTGGTGGAAACGCCGCGCTCGCCCTCGTTCGCGACGAACAGCCATATCGGGAACATGCACGCCCTTTCGATATCGAAAAACTACCGGGGCCTTGGCCTGGGGACCGCGCTCCTTGAACACGTAAAAGAAGTGCTCGCCGTAAAAGAGCCTACCGTAACGGAATTAATAGCAGGCGCCGTACTGGAATCCGGCCGGGGCTTCCTGGAGGCCGCCGGCGCCACGCTTTCGCTGGAGAGCGCCGAGAACCGCCTGGCCCTTAAAGACGTGGACTGGGCGATGGTTGAGCGCTGGGCCGCCGAAGGCGGGGCGAAAAACCCCGGCGCCGTAATAAAGACCGTTCCTGTAATACCCGAAGAGGACATTAAGGAGTTCTGCGAGGTATATTCGGAAACCAACAACCAGCAGCCTTTGGGGGACGTGAAAATAGACATACGGGTTACCCCCGAACAGATACGCTACATGGAACAGCAGGACCTTGAAAAAGGCCTGGAGCAGACCACCATGTACGCCAAGGAAAGCGACGGCCGGATAAGCGGCCTGACCGAGATCATGTATTTCAAGGACCTGGGCCACAGGGCCGGGCAGATGCTTACCGGGGTCCGGCCGAAATACCGGGGCCGCGGGCTGGGGAAACTCCTCAAGGCGCTCATGCTGCTGCACGTGCGGGCACACTACCCGGGCGTAAAATATATCGTCACCGGGAACGCGGACTCCAACGCCCCGATGATGGCGATAAACAACCAGCTGGGTTTCAAGCGGCACCTGGCGATAAAATTCTATAAACTGAAGCTGCGGCGCTGACAGGCTGACCCATACCCGCGCCGCCCCGGCTTCGCCTCTCGCGGTTCCGTAAAGATGCGGCCTTCCTGTTAAAATAAAGAAGCCGGCAGCCCCCTGGGCCTGCCGGCTTCTTCTTTATAAGCTTCTTCCTACCTTACTATCTCGACAGTGCTGCCGGCGGTACGGCCGAAGACCTCGGGCTCGTACATGCCCTCCACCAGGCCGGCCGGCCCGTAGTACACTCCGGGGCTGGTCGCCTGCACCACGTAGGAATACTTGTGCGTCCCCGCCGTCAGGTAGTCGGCGAAAATGAGCATCCGGTCGTCGTAGCGCTCGGCCCGCTCGAACTCGCCCCAGCCGCCCTCGCGCCCGCCCTTCGCCGCCAGCGCCCGCGCGTCCTCCGCGCCCTCCACGGCGAACTCGGTGTTCACTATCTCGAAGCCCGCCGGCACCGGGTCGTTCACCGCCACGAAAGTCCGGTCCTGCGGCGTCTTTACCGTAAGGGTCACCACCGCCCGGGCCCCGGCCTTGAACACCTTGCCGCCGTCCATCGGCTTTATCTCCCGGCTCAGCTCGAAGCCTTCCGCAGCCGGCTTGTCCCGCTTCTCCGGCACGAAGCCCAGGCGCAGCGAATAATACAGCCGCCCGGTCCCCACTTTGTCGAACATGAGCTTCGCTTTTTCCCCTTCGCCGAACACCAGCGGGAAGCCGAAAGTCTTGTCCACCGAGACCAGTCCGCGCCCCATGAAACTCTGTTCCATCAGCGGGAGGATAGTGCCGCCGTCCTCAACGCGCGAAACCACCGCCCTGAAGTTCGGTTCATCTTTCTCATACCGGCGGTAGAAGCTCTCGAAAGCCCGCAGTGCCGTCGAATTTTCCTGCGTGCTCCGCCAGCGGCCCTTGTTCTTCTTCTCCGTGGTCAGCCACTTCACCGCTTTCTCGTCGCCGGGGAAGCCGCCCTCGGCCTCCAGCATCGCGTCCAGCATCACGGCCGTGGTCTTCACCGGGGAATTGTGTATCCACGGCATAGGTTCCGCGTCCTCGAAGTGGAGCTGCGTCGGAGTATACCGCGCCTGCGTCATGATCTCCGCCGACAGTTTCTTCGCCGCCAGCGCGTCGAAGCCGAGCAGCTTCGCCGATTTCACCATATACCCTTTGGCCAGGTACGGGATCTGCGCGCGCTTCAGGTAGAGCTGGTTGAAGTAGGCGCTCATATTCCGGCCGTTCAGCGCCAGGGCGTAAACCGCGTAAGCCCGCGCCGCGTAATCCTCGCTGACGCTGTAGGGATAAGCCCAGTCCGTCTTCTCGGAAGCCAGGTATTTCTCCAGCCAGTCCGCGTCCCGCTTCAGCACCGCGGGATCGACATGATAGCCTTCTTTCATTCCCAGCGCGGCCGCTTCCAGCGCGTAAGAGCTCAGGTAAGGGTCCGGTTTCCAGCAGCCGCCCGTCCAGTAGCAGAAACCGCCCGAGGGGTGCTGGTAGTCGCTCAGCTTGTCGAAAACCTTCTGCACTTCCGCCTTCAGCGTGCCCAGGCCGCCCAGGTGGAAGGTCTCTATCAGTTCCGCCCCGGTAATGACCGGCATGGAACGCGAGAGCTTCTGCTCGAGGCAGCCGTAAGGATATTCCAGCAGGTAGCGCGCGCCTTCGGTCAGCCCGGAGAGCGCCGTGGGAGAGAGCCCCACGGTAAGGTCTCCCTGCGCGCCCGGGTAAGGCCGCTGCAGCGTCTCCTGCGTCATGGTGGCGGCGACGCCGCTGGTGGCCGCGTATTCGCGCGGCTCCCAGGTCTTCACCGGCAGTTTCCACTCCAGGCCGTCGGTCTCGTTCCCGGCCGAAGCGCGGAACCTGAAGACCGTCTCGCCCGGTTTCTGCGCCGCGCAGTTCCAGGTTATCTCGGCCGCTTTGCCGCTTTCCACCGATACCTCGCGCTGCTCCCCGCCCTTCGCCAGCACCGCGTCGCCGGAGGTTTCCAGCGAAACCAGTATCTTCGCGGCGTCCGGGGCGTAATTATGCGCCACCACGCCGCATTCGAACGTATCCCCGACCCGCGCGAGGCGCGGCATCGAGGGCCGCAGCATCAGGGGCTTGGACACGGTCAGGGAAGCGTCGCCCGAGCCGAAACGCCTGGCCGAGTTGGCCACCGCCATCAGGCGGAACCTGGTGAGGTTGTCGGGCAGTTTGAACGAAACGCTCGCCTTGCCGTCGGAACCGGTCTTTACGGACGGGTTCCAGTAGGCCGTAGGCACGAATTTGGAGCGCAGGTCTATCCCGGCCAGGGACGCCCCGCCGCCGCCGCCGCGCGCCTCGCCCTTCTCGCCGTAGCTCCGCTGGCCGATAACGTGCAGCCGGGAATCAGCCGTAAGGATATTGAGCGGGCGCGCCCCGTAAAAAGCGGCGAACACGTCGGGCGTGGCGTAGCCCGTAAGGCTGAGCACGCCCTCGTCCACGGCGAAGACCGTCAGTTCGCCCGCGGCGCCCTTCCCGTCCTCGTCCACGGTCTTGATGTCCAGCTTCACTTCCTGGCCCGGGCGGTAATCAGCCTTGTCGCTCTTCAGGGCCAGCGCCAGGCGCCGCCCGGCGGGGCTCACGTCGAACGAGAGGTAGCCGAACTTGGCCTGCGGCTTCGAGAGGTCGGTCTCCCCGTCCTCGGAGAATTTCTGTTCGCTTGCCCGGCCTTTGAACAGGATCACGCTTACGTACGCGTTAGGCAGGTATTTTTCCTTTATAGGCACGGTGATGAAGTCGGCGCCGCCTTTGGTGGTGGTCAGCCAGCGGTCCAGCACGCCTTCGCGCTCCACCGTCACCAGGGCCTGCGCCTCGTCGTACGGCGACTTGACCATGATCTTGGCCGTATCGCCGGGCTTGTAATCGTATTTTTCGGAGACCAGCTCGATGATGTCGGAATCCTCGCGCGCCCACCAGGCGTCGCCTTTGCCGAAGACGTAGAAGCTGAAGTCGGTCCCGGTCTCCCGGCCTTCCTCGTCCTTCCCGGCCACGCTGAAAATGTAGTAGCCGCCTTCGTCGGGGGTGAAGGTCCAGTTCTCGGCCGAAGCCGAGGCCGTGAAGGCGAAGGTGGAGACCACGGTGTCTTTCACTTCGGTCACCCATTCCAGGCGCCCGCCCAGGCCCGCGCGGCGGGAACTGAGCCACTGGCGCTTTATCATTTTCGCTTCCCCGGAGAGCCCCGCCGCCGGGGAGCCGTCGGGCCGCACGGTTACGATCTCCGTAGTCCAGGGCTTGCCCGCTTCGACGAAACCGCCCGAGGCTTTGACGCCGAAATAGAGGTTGGCCCGGTGCACGAAGGCGGAGGCCCGGCCGAAGAGGCGCTGCCGCTCGGGGTCGCTGACCCCGGCCTCGAAAGAGGCGCGCAGCGCGTTGCCCGTGCCGCCGTAGGTCTTTTCAAGCTGCACGTCTATCTCGGCCTTGCCCTTGGCGTCCAGCTGCACGCCGCCGGAGCCGGCCAGCCGGTCGATCGGGCTGCCGCGGAATTCACGCCCGAAGCTGAAGCCCTCTTCGCCGGGCGGCTCGTAATGGGAGCTTTCCAGGCGCAGGGTCCAGTCGGCCTTGCTCCCGCTCATGGGCGCGCCGAAAAGGTACCAGCCCTCCACCGAGGCCCGGAACTTGCTCCCGGCCAGGTAGGCAGGCTCCAGCGAGCGCGCTTTCACTTCGAAGACGGCGGCCTTGAATTCCTCCACGCGGAAGCTTTCGGTGAACATGAAAGGCCGCTCTTTCCCGTCATAATCGCGGTATTCGTCCTCTTCGTCCCCCTCGACGGCGCGGGCCGCGGCAGGGTCGTCCTCGTAAGGCTCCGAGGCCTCCAGGGTCCAGACGCCGGTGGGCGCGGCTTCGGAAAGCGCGTAGGCGTAGTCGAAAGAAGAGAACTCCGAATTGACCGGCACGGTGGTCTTGAACACCCGGTTGCCGCGCGAGTCGGTTATCGAAAGCTGCACCACGGGCAGGTCCAGCGCCGCCCAGTCCCCGTCGGCGAGCTTCCGGCCGAAGCCTTTCACGTCCACGGTCTCTCCGGGCCGGTAGATGCCCCGCTCGGTGAACAGCGCGGCGGAGTAGCGCCGGGGCCGCGGGTAGCTGTTATAGTTCACCGAGAAGCGCCAGGGCTCCACGCCGCCGGTCCAGGCGCTGTTCATTACGGCCGTGCCGTTCTTATGCTTGGCGAAGACCCACAAAGCCGGCCGCTGCCAGCGGGGCCAGTCGGCGATCCCCAGCTTTATCCAGCCGGGCGCGTCCGCGAAGCCCTGCTTGTCGGTGGTCCCGGTCCAGAGCACCTTGTTCTCGTCGTCCCTTATTTCCACGGGCACCGACGAGGCGGGGCGCCCGGTTTTCAGGAAGCTGGTCCAGATAAACGTGGAATCCTGCGAGGTCTTCAGGGTAATGCCGATGCGCGTGATATTATCCAGCGCGCGGTAAGGGGAACCGCCCATCCCGGGGGTCTGCAAGAAGCCGAAACCGCCCTCTTCCGGGTCGAAAAGGCCGGTATAGTCCAGGAAGGTCTGAAGCCTGTAGTTGCGCTGGCCGAAGGAAGGGTGCCAGGTTTTCCGGGCCGCCTGGTCCAGCAGGCTTTCGTCCTCCATCCTGCCGCGGTAAAAAGGTATCAGCTTGTCTTCGCTGACCCGGGCCTTGACCACGTCGAACTCGGGGGCGTTCATCGCGGTGAAAGGATGCCGCGCGGGCAGATAGCCTTCCAGGATCCCGAAGCCGGTCGGCATGCTCCAGTAAGGGCAATAGTCCATCGGCCCCAGCTGGAAGCTCTCGGATATTCCGAGTTTATTGCCGAAGATATCGGTGAGCTCCGGCGAGAGTTTGAAAATGTAAAGGGTGTCCGGCTTGAACATGGCCTGCGGCAGCGAAGCGTAGGCCGTGCGCTTAGCCTCGTCGCGGTAGGCTTCGGCGTCGTCGCGGTCTCCGGGAGAGGGCATGGTGGTGGAAGGGTCCACGGACATCTGCTTGTAAAGCTCGGAATATTTGACGGGGTTGGAGAAGCCCAGGCTGAAGTAGCCGGGCAGGCAGGCGTTCTGCGGCTTTTCTTTCACCCGGAAAGTGTACCAGGGCTCGAAATTTATCACCCGCTCCTCCAACAGCCCCAGGTTCCCCTCGGCCGCGGGCAGGCCCGCCCCCAGCTTCAGCGCGTAGGCGTGGTCCGGCTTGAGCCTGGCGGCGGGACGCACGGCGATAACGGTGCCCGTGGAGACGTTCTGCCAGGGGTACGGCCAAAGCTTTTTAATTTCCTCGTCCCTGGCCGGGCGCACGCCTATCAGCACTTCTTTGGTGCTGCCGTCCGGGGCGGTCTCCTCGAGCTTTATGAAACCCCTGGCCCTGACGGCGGACATGGGCAAAGTGAAAGCGGCGTAGATCACGGTATCCAGCGGCAGCCAGCGCTGCTGGTCCTGCGGGGCGCTTTCTTTTACGGCCGGGCGGATGGTCTCGAAGAACCATTCCGCGTCTTCCTGCAGGGTCTGGCCGCCTCCGGTAAAGCCTTTTTTGATCAGGGCGGCGTAGAGGGAGGCGGGCTTCAGCGGCGCGGCGGGTTCGAACGAGACCGTCTGCGTGCCCTGCCAGCGGCAGCGGCCGGCGACGGGCCTGGCATCTTTGAAGTTCGCCAGCGAAGCCGAGGAAAAATCCCCGTAATTAGCGGCGCTCAGGACGTCCTTGATCTCGAAAACCTCCAGCGGGCACGCTTCCCCCATTTTTTCGGCGGAGCTCAGGGCGGACATCGGGCGGTTGAAAGTGGCGGTTATGGAGCGCGAGGCGCCCATGTCCGCTATCGGCCCGTACGGAGTTTTCGAGACCACCTGCACCTGGGCCGGGGCCGCGCCCGCCAGCGCGCAGATAATGGAAAACGGGAACAGGATATTCTTCTTCATATAATAGGCCCCTCTGAACCGCGGAGATTTACAATTCCATTATGCTGTTTTCGGAAGCGGGTGGCAAGGCCGGGGGCTTGGAAAATTAGTTTTGACATTTCCGGAAAATTTTGTATCCTGCCCTTGGGTAGGGGAATAGCGCTTAAATCCGAACGATCGAAGCTTTCCTTGCGTGATCCTTTGCCCAAAAATCAGCGGGGGGTGCGATATGCATTTAATGACGAGGGAAAACCTGGAAGAACTTCTGAACGCCGAAGACGAGCCTTGCGTCTCGCTTTACATGCCGACGGTAAAAGGCAGCATAGAGACGAAACAGAACCCGGTAAAGTTCAGGAAGCTGCTGGCCGAAGCCCAGGCCAAGCTGGAGGCGGCGGGCCACAAACCGGCCGAAGCGAAGAAACTGCTGGATCCGGCCAGGCCGATGCTGGAAGACCACAAATTCTGGCAGTACCAGATCGGGGGGCTGGCGGTCTTCCTGTCGCCTTCGATCAAAAGGGTCTACACCCTGCCGCTTAACTTCAGCGAGTTCACGATGGTCTCCGACCGCTTCTGCGTCACGCCGCTGCTGCCGCTCTTCGCGGAAGACGGCAGGTTCTACGTGCTGGCGCTGAACCAGCATTCGATACAGCTGTACCAGTGCAGCAGGTACAGCGTGGCCCAGGCGGACCTGCGCCGCGTCCCGAAGAACATAGCGGACCTCCTCGAACTGAACCCGAAGGAAAAACAGCTGCAGTTCCACGCCAATAACGAGGGCCACGCCGGGCGGACCGGGGCCGGCACGTTCCACGGCCACGCCGAGGACAGCAACGAGGCCAAGTCCAATATCCTCGTTTATTTCCAGAACGTCAACAAAGGCGTCTCGGCCATGCTGAAGACCGAGGGCGCGCCCCTGGTGACGGCCGGGGTGGATTACCTGAACCATATCTACTCCGACGCCAACACCTATCCGAACCTGTACGTGCGCAGCATCCCGTGCGGCACCGCCGGGCTGCGGCCGGAGGAACTGCGCGACAAGGCCTGGGAACTGCTCAAGCCGGTATTCGACGCGGAGGCCCTGTCCGCCGTAAAGAGGTACAACCAGGTGCGCGGGACTCCCCTGGCCGCCAGCAACCTGAGGCCGATCCTTAAGGCCGCGGACGAGGGCAATGTCGGCACGCTGCTGGTAGCGGCTAATTCGCAGAAGTGGGGCATGTACGACCCAGAGACAGGCACGCTGGACCTGCACAAGAAGCCCGAGCCTTCCGACGAGGAGCTGGTGGACCTCTGCGTCACCCGCACGCTGCGGCACGGCGGGAAGGTCTACGTGATGGAAGCCGATGAGATGCCGGGCATAACGCCCATCGCGGCGATCTTCCGGCATTAAGCCGGTTAGTCTCGGTTCAGGCCGGGCGGGGCGAAAGCCCCGGCCCGGCTTGTTTTTGGAAAGTTACGCGGAGGAAGCCGCCGGGATGCCTCGCCGGACGCGGGCGTACCCTCCCGCCCCACGGTCATCCGTGAGGCGGGGCGGGCGGGACGCGCAGCGGCTGAGGAGTTTTACCGGGTGGTCACGGGCCACTTCACCTTGCGGGCCCACTGTTTCAGGCTGAGGGGTTTTATTCCGTACATCCTGCTCATCTCTTCGATATTCACGTTCAGCCCGACGCGGTCGAACCACTCGTACATGGTCGCTATGTCCGCGTTCATGGCCCGGACCTGCGCGATAGGCGTCTGCGAGTACTGTATCCGCCTGTTCATGGCCTCGCTCAGGATCTCCGCCGTTTCCGGCATCGTCAGTTCGTCCCCGGCCAGATCGATGGCCTGCTGGTTCATCTCCCTGCTCTTGAGGAACGCCCTGCAGCCGAACCTGCCTACATCCTCCACGGCGATCATCTGGAGTCTCGTCTGCGGTTTGAGCGCGATGGAAAGACGGCCCTGCTCGAGCTCCGGCCGCATCATCGGGCTCTGGAAGTTATCCATGAAGAACGCGGGGCGCAGTATGGTGTAGGACGGAAGGCCCAGCGTCCGGATGGTCTGCTCCACCCGCGCCTTATTGTCGAAGAACGGGATCCCGGTATTCTTGTCCGCCGACGCCACGGAGCTGTAGACGTAGTGCTTTACCCCCGTGTTCTTCACCATGACGGCGAAGCGCCCGGCCTGCTGCTCCTCCTGGGCCGGCCCGCCTTCCATGCCGGTAAATACCCCGAAGGCGCCCCAGGCGCCGTTCAGCGCCCGCATCACCTCCTCGGTCTTGTTCAGGTCGCACTTAACGACCTGCGCCCCCATCCGCGAGAACTCCAGGCCTTTTTCCCTGTCAGGGTTGCGGGTAAGCCCGCGCACCTGGAACCCTTCACGCAGCAGCTCCCTCGCTACCGCCCCGCCCTGCTGCCCGGTTATCCCGCAAACCACCACCAGCTCATTCCTTTTTGATTCCATATCCCCCCCTAGTCCCTCTGTTAAACTCCTCGGCGGCCGCTTTCGCGCGGCTTCCCAAGATCTTTTTTGTTCAGGCCATCCCTGTTCCTTTAATACCGCCAGGAGGCCGTCACGTAGAAATTCCGCCCGTTCTCCGGGACCTTCACGCCCGAAGCGAACGGGTCGCGCAGGAAAGAGAGATGGGTGTAGTAGAACTTGTCGAACAAATTATTGACCCCGGCGTAGAAAGACAGGCCTTTCCGGGCGTAACCGGCCTTCAGGTCCGTTACCGCCCAGCCCGGGGTCTTCGCCTCCAGCAGCAGCGTATCCACGCGGTTTTGGCGGGCGGCGAACCGCTCGGCCGCCTCGAGCATCAGCGTCCCGTCGTAGTAGCGCAGCGCGGCGGCCCCTTTCAGGGGCGGCATTTCCGGCAGCGCGCGTTCGCCGCTGCTGTTCCGGCCCCACGTGTAGGAGAAATTCCCGCTCAGGATAAGATCGGCCGGCAGGGAAACCTGCGCGCCCGCTTCCGCCCCCCAGATAACGGCGTCCACGTTCGCGTAAGTCAGTTCGTTCACGGGGCCGGCCGAGGTGAAGCCGGTCAGGGTGATGTAATTCTGCAGCGCGCTGTAAAAGGCCGAAGCTTTCACGTGCAGCTTAGCCGTCGAATATTTCGCCCCGACGTCGCCCTCGTAATTTATCGCGGCCTTCAGGTTCGGGTCGCCGAAGGTGTTCTTGTTCCCGGGAGGCGCCGTGCCGGTGTTCGGGATGCTCAGATAAAGCTCCTTCTGGTCCGGCAGCCGCGCGCCCCTGGCTAACCCGGCGAAGAGCTCCAGGTGGTTGGACGGGGCGAAGGTCAGCTGCGCGTCGGCGCTCACTTCGCCGAAGTGCTGCTTGTCGCCCGCGGGCACCGCGGCATTGCCTTTCTCGGCGCGGGCGAGGGCGACGTCGCCCCTTACCCCGCCCTTCATCACCCATCTATCGGAAACGGGCTGGTCGTATTCTACGAAGAGCCCTGCGTTGTAGATATTGGCGTCCGGGATCGTGTTGGAAGGCGCATAGGCCGAGTCCAGGGCCCGCCGGCTGACCACCTCCCAGTTGCGCCGGTAATAATCCCCCCCCGCTCGCAGGGACCCTTTCCAGACGTCCGCGGTCGCCTGGAGCTTCGCGCCGAAGGTTCCGGCCGTTGCGGCGCTCTGCGCGGAATAGGCCCTGGTGACGGCGCCGCCCGGCGCCGAGCTCAGGCGGTGACGGTCGTCCATCAGGTGGTCCACCCTGTCCAGGTAGATCTGGGCGCTGACCTCTTTCAGCTCCTCCGTAACGTCCGACGCCTTGTACGCCGCATTGAACAAGTTGGTCCTGTCGAATTCCGCGTCCATGAGCAGGTAGGGAGACAGCACGTGCTGCGCGTCCTGGTAGGAATAGGCGAACTCCGCCCGCGAATTCTTCGCCGTATCGAACCCCGCCCTGCCCCACGTCGTGCTTACGTCATAGGCCCTGGAATTATGCGCTTCGGGCCGGTAGCGGTTCGCGCTCGAAGCCGGGTAGATATCGGTTATCCTTTTCCCGTCGCCCGACTTCGGGACTTTCGAATATTTGAAGGCGTAGCCCGCAAGGGCGTAGAACTCCTCGCTGCCAGAGGACCCCTCGGCGGAGGCGTTCACGCTGTCATAGGAGCCGTAAGACAGGTTCAGGCCCGCCGAGTTCGCTTTTACCGGCCTCCTGCCGACGGCGTTTATCATGCCGCCCATGCCGCCAGGGTTGGACAGGTCGTAAGGGCCTTTGACTATCTCTATCTTTTCTATCTGGGCGAAATCGTAATGGAAAGACGGCGGGTCCATGCGGTCGGGACAGGCCCCGTGCAGGCGCGCCCCGTCGAACAGCACGTTTATATTGTCCCGCTGGAAGCCGCGCAGCGCCACGTCGCTGGCTATAGCACCTTTTCTCACCATGTCCACTCCCGGCGCCTGGGCGAGGGCCTCGCCGACGTCGCGCGCGGGGCTTTCCTTCACCTCGCGCATCGTCAGGGTCTCCTCGTTCAGCTTCTCCTTCTCCCCGGGCACTACTATCTCGTAAAGCATCATGTTCTCCGCCGCGGCTCCGCCGCAAAGCCCCGCGGCCAGTATGGCGATCACCGCGGCTATGCGTTCAAGTTTCATACTTTACCTTGTCAGAACACAGACGGGCTTTCACCCGGCCGGGGTACGAAGCTCGTCCCCGGGCCTGAAGCCTGGAATTACGCTGTTGATCGGCGGCCGGACGCTATCTTGCGGCGACCGGCCGCGCGGCGGCCGGGACCCTTTCGAGGGTCTCCCTGAGGTTTTCAAGTTTTTGGCAGACCAGTTCCGCGTCGCGGGAAAATTCCTCTTCGCTCGTCCCGGGCGCGCGGAACAGGGTGAAGAGGACCTCGCTGCCGTAATCGTTGGAAACGACGCGCATCGGCACGAAGATCTCCGGGCCGTGCAGCGGGGCGATATAATGATCCAGCACGCCGAAAGTGTTCTTCACCGCGAACCGCAGGGTAACGGGACCGTCCGGGGTGCCCACCTTCCACTCCCTGCCGTCTTTCCTGACCGAAAGCGCGAAACCTTTCGTCCACTCCGGCATATGTTCCGGGTCGGAAATATAGTCATAGACCTTCGCGGGAGAGGAATCTATCGATACGCTCAAAGTCATGGATTTATTCATCTGACGTCTCCTGAATCCACCTTGGATATCCGCGGCGAAGAAGAGGACTTCCCGCCCGCCCCCCGGAGGGCGGGAAGTCCGGCCCGCTAAAAATAACGACCAGAAAACCGGCTGCCGCTTTCACATCCGAGTCTATAAAACGCACGCCGTTTTTTTTACAGGGCATCTCCGCTTTTAACCGACTTTTTTTCGCAATCGCGGCGCATGCCGCCCCCCGGCTGAACGACGCGTTCCGCGGGCCCGCCTTCAGGCTCGTTGACATAAAATCCCTAAATTCCTAGTATGGGCTGGAAAGGAAGCCGGGCGCAGATGAAATCGGCAAGGAGCTCAGATGATAAAGGAAATGGCGCAGAAAATATATTTCATCCTCTTCGGCGCGTCCCTGGCGATAGCCATCTCCGGCTTCCTGTTCAATAAAGAGTGGAAATTGAAATACGCTACCGCCGCGCTGTCGGCGGCCTGGACGGCGACTGTGGTTTACCTCGGCCTCCGATGGTACTGGGCGGGCCGGCCCCCGCTTTCCAACCAGTGCGACTCCCTCGTCTTCCTGCTCTGGGCCCTGGTGACCATCTACCTGTTCTTCCTGCTGTCCTCTCATCTGGAGCTGGAATGGCTGACGCCCTGGGTTGCGGCGCTGGCTCTGGCCGGGACTGCCGGCGCCTCGTTCCTGAGCGACGAGATCCCGCCGCTGGTTCCGGCCCTGCAGTCCGGCTGGCTGCTGATGCACGTCAGCGCCGTGCTGGCGGGCTACGCCGGGTTTACGCTGGCCTTCCTTTTCGCCGTACTCTTCCTGTGCCTGCTAAAGCCGGAGGAGAAGAACAAACGCGCCGTACTGGAGCCCCTGATGTACCGCTCCGGCCTGGCCGGGTCCTGGCTCCTCTGCGCGGGCGTCATCGCCGGGGCCGTGTGGGAGAACTCGGCCTGGGGCTCCTACTGGTCCTGGGACCTGAAACAAACCGGGGCCCTGGCGACGTGGCTCTACTACGTGTCAGCCATCTACATGAGGAAGAGCCGCGGCTGGACCGGCGTTAGATTCTCCTGGCTGATGGTGGCGGGGTTCATCCTGATCCTTTTCACTTATTTCGGAGGCAACTACCTGCTGGCGGGCCTGCGCAGCTACCGCTGAAGCGGGCCCCTTCGGTCAATAGCGGATTTACTATAATTAAACTATGAAAATATTTTCATCCTCACTCACCTTGATCCTCGCCCTGGCCTGCTGCGCCGCCGCCGGGACTTCCGTTTCCTTCGACCAGAAAGGAGACCTCCCGGCGATGATGGACAGCCTTAAAACCTCGGGCAAAACGCCGGTTCTTTCCCCTTCCAAAACCGCCGAAGGCCCCGGCCTCTGCATCTTTAACGCCGCTTCCGGCGGCCCGCTGGATGAAGCCGGGTTCAAAGCCGCCGCCGGCGGCGCCGACGTGGTTTTCTCCGGCGAGACCCACGACCAGCTGAACGACCATCTGGCCCAGCTGGAAGCCCTCAAGGCCCTTACCGCCGCGCGCGGCGAAAAAGTGGCGGTCGGCTTCGAGATGCTCAACATGACCCTGCAGCCCATACTCGATGAGTACGCGGCCGGGAAACTGAGCGAAGAGGAATTCCTGCTGAAAGCCGACTGGAAGAAGGAATGGGGCTTCGATTTCAAGCTCTACAAGCCCATCTTCGACCTGATCCGCGAGAAGAAGCTCAAAGCTCTGGCCCTGAACCTGCCGAAGAAGGTGGTCTCGAAGATCGCCCGGGTCGGCCTGGCCGGGCTTTCCGCCGAGGAGAAGCAGTACCTCCCGGCTAAAGTGGAGATAACAAAGAACGAGGCCTACATTAAATACATCCGGGCCACCTTCGAGGGCCACGGCAAAGCCGACAGCCCCGGGACCAAAGGTCCGGGCAAGGAAAAGGCCGGCATGGGCGATTTCACTTTCGAGAATTACCTGGCCGCGATGAGCGCCTGGAACGAGGCCATGGGCGCGCGCCTGGCCGATTTCCTCAACGCCAACCCCGGCTACGCCGGGCAGACCATCGCCGGGGCCGGGCACGTGATGTACAACGCCGGCATCCCCGCTTCCGTCGCCTCCAGGACCGCCGGGCTGCGCCTGGTTTCTTTCTATCCGCAGGAAGCCGCTTCCTGCCCCGCCGCTTTCCCGGCCGAAGACGCGGGCCTGGCCGACTATGTCTGGTACCTGGCCCACGCCGTCCCGGAAGCGGGGGCGAAGAAATGAGAGCACTGCTCCTGTCACTGCTCTTCCTGCTGCCCTGCGGCGCCCACTCCGCGGGCAAGCAGCCCGCGAAGCCCGCCGTAAAGAAAACCGTCCTCCCCCCTCTGCCGCCCGACTTCTGCATTTTCGGCGGTCAGTCCGGCAAGCCCTTCGGCGACATCGCTTCCTTTAAATCCGTGATCTGGAAGAACGACGTGGTTTACTCCGGCGGCGCCCCGGACCAGCCCAAGGACCAGCAGGCCAGGCTGGATATTCTCAAATCGATGCGCGAAGCCCGCAGCACCAAGATAGCGGTGGGCTTCGAAGCGCTGGACATGGGCATGCAGCCGGCGCTGGACGCTTATGCCGCCGGCTCGATGACCGAAGAGGAATTCCTGCAGAAGACCGGCTGGCAGACCGTGGATTTTCCCCTCTACAGGCCCCTTTTCGATTTCATCATACAGCACAAGCTCCGCGCCCTGGCGCTGGGCGTGCCGAAAGAAATTATCCTGAAGATTGAAAGGGATGGCCAGGGGGCGCTTAACGACGACGATAAAAAATTCCTGCCGGCGCAGGTGAACATAACCAAGAGCCCCAAATACCTTGCGTTCCTTAAAGCCTCCTATGCCGGACTTAACGCCGCCGCCAACGCCGGGGCCCCGCTCACCTGGGACAATTACCTCGCCGCCGTCTCCTCCTGGAACGAAGCCGCCGGCTCGAAGATCGCGGAATTCGTCAACGCCAATCCCGGCTGGTCCGTGCTTGTCGCCGCCGGCAACGACCGAATCGTCTACAACGCCGCGCTCCCCGCCTCGGTCAAAAGCCGCACGGTGAAACTGCGCCAGGCCTCTTTCTACTTCGAGAACGCGGTCAAATGCCCCGCGGCGCTCCCCAAAGAGCACAAAGAACTGGCCAACTACGTGTGGTACCTCGACCACACCCCCAAACCGGCCCCCGTCGTCCCCGTCGCCCCCAGCACCCCCACTCCCCCCGCCGCGGACGCCGTCAAAAAGATTTAGTCAGGATCAAGGAGAGAAGAGTCCGAGTATTTACCGTTTTCGGCGGCCTACCGTGCGGGCCGGTTCGAAAAACGCGTTCGGGCACACCGTGCCCTCACTCATCTCTCGCCCTCCGCGCTTACGCAAGCGTCGGGCTCAAGAAGGTTTTTCTCACCGGCCCGCACGGTCTCCGCCAGCAACAATAAGCGGCTTCGCAACCCGTTGTGGAGGGGAGACCGCAGGGGCCAGATAAGCAAAAGCCTCCCGGAGGTCCGAGCTTGCGTAAGCGCGAGGACCGAGGGGGGCAGCGGCGAGCACGGTGTGCGGGTGGAGCGAAGCGACACCGCAGTGACCGCGGTTTTGCGTTCTGGCCCCTGCGGTAGGCCCCGACTTCGCTTCTCGCGGTCTGGTTCGGGCGGCAGGACCCCGAACCCTGTACATCTCGCGGTCTTCATTCTTCTTTTTGCATCATGAGCAATATCTTCAAAAATTATTTTGCCGGGTATAAGGCTTTCAGTTTGAATGCCCGGAAATTTCTACTGCTCACTTTCTTCATGTCTTTCGCCCAGAGCGTCTTCACCCTGGTCTTCAACCTCTATATCCTGAAACTCGGCTACACCCGGGACTTCGTCGGGACCCTTGGCGCCATTCCCAGCCTCACTATAGCCGCTCTCGCCATCCCGCTGGCGATCTTCTGCTCCGCCTTTCCCGCGCGCAAAACCCTGTTGGCCTCGCTCGCCGTCAGCTTCGCCGCAATGTTCGGCATGGCCCTCTGCACCGGGCGCGGCCCACTGATGTTCTTCTCCTTATTTTACGGAGCCTCCACGGCCATGTTCACGATAACCGCCCTGCCGCTGATGGCGCGCAGCTCCTCGGAAAAAGAAAGACAGAACCTCTTCAGCTTCCAGTTCGCCGTCTCCATGACCGCGGCTTTCGCCGGGAACCTGGTCTCCGGCTGGCTCACCGGGTTCTGGGCCTCAGTTCTGCCGGGCGGGGACGAAAGCGCCGCGGCTTACCGCGCCACCATGCTGGCGGCCTGCGCGCTCCTGCTGGCGGCGGGGTTCCCGGCGCTGAAGATAAAAGAGGACGAAGCGCGCGCTGACAGGACGGGCGGGGCGGCTTTCTCGGCCATAGCCCTCGGCCCGGCTTTGGTGGTGATGGCGCCGCAGTTCATCATCGCTTTCGGCGCCGGCATGATAATGCCCTACCTGAACATCTTCTTCAAGTCGGGCTTCGACCTGCACATCGCGAGCCTTGGCTTTTACATGGCGCTGATGCCGCTGGCCATGGCGGCCGGCGGGCTGGTGGGCCCGCTCCTCGTGACCCGCCTCGGCCGCGTGAAGGCCATGATCGCCTTCCAATCCCTCTCCATCCCCTTCCTGGCCACTATGGGCTTCTCCGGCCTGCTGCTGCCCACGGTGCTGGCCACTTTCGCCCGGACGATGCTGATGAACGCGAGCTGGCCGGTCTACAGCGTCTTCATGCTCGGCCACTTCCCGACGGCGCAGCACCCGGCCGCCAGCGCCATCTACACCGCCGGGTGGAACCTGGCCTCGGCCCTCTCCGCCCGCCTGAGCGGCCGCCTCCAGATGGACTTCGGCTTCACTCTCTCTTTCCTCATCACCATCACAGCCTACTCCGCCGCCACCCTCCTCCTCTCCCGCCGCTTCCTCAAAGAAGACACCAAAACCCCCGTCGCCCCTACGTCGATAAAAGAAGAAATAGAATAGCGACAGAGACCGCGAAATGCGAAGTCGGGGACACGTTTTTTGGCGGCCTACCGTGCGGGCCGGTTCGAAAAACGCGTTCGGGCACACCGTGCCCTCACTCATCTCTCGGACTCGGCGCTTACGCAAGCCTCGTCCTCAAGAAGGTTTTTCTCACCGGCCCGCACGGTCTCCGCCAGCAACCATAAGTGGCTTAGCAACCCGTGGTGGAGGGGTGACGCACGGACCGGCTTTTTGGGCCAGCCGCGGAAGGTGAACGGCAGGTTTACATCTCGCCTTCCTAGCAGGGGATGGGTGGAGCGGCTGGACCGGAAAGCCGGTTCGGGCGGCAGGACCCCGAACCCGACTTCGCATCTCGCGGTCGGTTGCAGCCACAAAAAAAGGCCGGCTATTTAAGCCGGCCTTTTCTTGTTTATCCTGGTTTTAGAATTCTACGTCGAAGATGTAGGCGGTGTACGGGAGCATCTGCTGCAGCTTGAGGCCGCCGGAGAGCTCTTCAGATTTGAAGGAGAAGAACCGGTCGGAGAGCTCCTCGAAGATGGCCGTGGTCTCGCCGTCGCTTTTTATGGAGACGTTCACCACGCCGCAGGAAGTATCAGCCGAATAATTTATAACCACGACCTTAAGGGTCCGGCGCTGGGCCCAGGACCAGGCCAGGATATTGGCGTTGGAGTGGTTTTCCGGGTCGCACTGGCGCACGTCCAGCAGCGCCCATTCCCCCCCGTGAAAAGCGGGGTGGTCGGTGATCTTCAGCAGCTTGGCGTAAAACTTTTTGATCTCCTGGTCGGGGACCCGCTCGTAAAGCTCCTTGAGCTGCAGCGGGACCCGCACTTTTATGCCGTCCAGCTGGTTGTCGTTGTAGAACCGCAGGCCCTTAATGGTGGAAACCACGACCGCGGCCGCCTGGGCTTTCTGCTTGCCGAAAGCGCTGAGGGAGGGCTGCTCGTCGTGGTTGTCGATAAAGCGGGCGGAACGCTTCTGGTAAAGCTTCTCGGCGCGCAGGTGGCCGCGCAGTTCCTGCGGCCCCTGGAAACGCAGGCGGTCGTAAGTCCCCTTGTCGTAGGTATAATCGAAGCCGATCTGCTGCACGCGCCATTCCAGGCCCCAGTAAACCTCGGCGAGGAAGACGAACTCCGGGTGTTTTTCCTTCACGGCGCGGATGGCGCCCTCCCAGAACTCTTCCTTGGGCCGCTTGAAACCGCGGCTGCTGAGCAGCGAGCCCCAGGTGGTTTCGTGGATCTCGTTAAGCGTGAGCATCACCATGTCGCAGCGCACGCCGTCGGCCATGTCGGCCATGCGCATCAGCACGGAAAGCACGCGGTCCCGGGTCGCCGGGTTGAAATAGTTAAGCTGCGCGCTGTCGGTCCAGGCCGGGAAGTTGGGGTCGCGGCCGTAGGCGATGTAGCGCTTCTTCTCGCCGTCCTCCATTTCGAAGAACCAGTCGGGATGCGCCTTAAAATCCTCTTCCGAGCCGTTAATGAAACAGTCCGGGCATTCTTTTATGTAGGGATTATCCTTCGCGGTGTGATTCGAGACCAGGTCCACCATCAGCTTCATGCCCATAGAGTTCAATTTCTCTTTAAGGGCTTTCAGTTCCCACTCGAAGCCGAGATCTTCGTTCAGGCGGTACCAGTGGACGGAATAGGGAGAGGAGCCGGCGGCCTCGGGGCCGAAGCCGGGAGGCAGGTTCTTCAGGTCGTTCAGGAGCGCTTTATCCTCGCGCGCTATGCGTTCGGACTCCGGGCTGGGCTCCCAGACGCCCACCAGCCAGATGATGTCGAAGCCGAGGTGGCGCAGCTCCTGCCACTCGTCGTCCGGCACGGACGAAAGCTTCATCTCGGGCAGGGAATATTTTACCCGCAGCTGTTTGAGCCACAGCCTGGTATTGATCTCTATCAAATGCGGGTTCGAGCGAAGCACATTGTCTCCTGAATTTAGCGGTTAAAAATACGGTATCCCCAGGTTCATTATAGCAAATAGGGGCCTATTTTAAATCCAGAACCCGGTATTCCCCCGGCTCGAGGCTGCCGCTGAACCCGGCCTGCGGGACATCGGCGCGGGTCCCGTTCCAGGTCACGTTCCCTATCACGGCCCGCCGCATTCCGGGCTTGGCCTTCGATCTGAGGATGTAGCCGGCCCAGGCCTGGCCGGGGGCCGGCCAGAGCGGCTCGATATCGTAGTCGCCCAGCTCGGCGCGCAGTTTCGCGGACAGCGCCAGCACGTCCTGGTAGACCTTTTTAATTTGGGGGTCGCCGCCGGTCCAATCCACCTCGGCGGGCACGCTGAAAGGCAGGGGCTTATGTTCCGTCGGCACCGCGGCGTCATAGCCGATCTCGGCGCCCGAATACAGCATGACGGAACCGGGATAAAGCAGGGTCAGGGCCAGCGCCGCGGGCAGGCGGCGACCATAGATCTTCTCCGGGGCGGGCTCGTCGTGGTTGCCGATGAACATGACTGAACCGGCGCCGCCCGCCTGCCAGGCCAGGAAAGCCGCGCGGTTCAGCGCGCTCTGCACCTGGTAAGCGTTGCCGCTCTCGGTGGAATTGTACCAGCCGGTCTGCCCTTCCGGCCTGGCGTCCTCCTGCTTGCTGTAGATGGTATCGAAGCCGCAGGCCCCGAGGTCTTCCTGGTAGGCGTAGGCCTCCGCCATGAAGGCGGCCGAGGGCTTGGCGGCTTTTACCGTCCAGATAAGCTGGCGGTAGAACTCGTCGCGCGGCATGCTCTTCTTCCAGGTCCGGGAGAAAACGTTGTTCAGGGCCAGGTAAGCCATGTCCACGCGGAAGCCGTCCACGTCGAACTTGGTCACCCACCCCTTGACCGTGTCGGTCATCCGGTCGCGCAGGGCCCTGTTGGAATAGTTGATCTGGGCGGTATCTATCCAGCTGGAGACCCCGCTGCCGTATTCGAAGCCGCCGTGGTGCACGCAATACTTGCCGCCGTTCCAGAAGCTCTCGAAATAGCCGTCCCCGGGGCAGGGGCTGTCGGAGCGGAAACTGACGAAATAGTCCGGGTTCTCGGCGAGCAGCTTCGAATCGAGCGAAGTGTGGTTCACTACGAAATCCACGATGACTTTAAGCCCGGCCTGGTGCGCTTTCTTAACGAAGTTCCGAAAATCCTCTTCGGTCCCCAGGTCGGGGTTGACCGTGCCGTGGTCGCTGATGGAATAAGGCGAGCCGCCGCCGGTGCCGGTCTGCCCCCTCACGCCTATCGGCAGGATGCCCATAGGCCACACCGCGTCGAACCCCATGCGCTTTATGACGTCGAAATCCGAGGCCCGGAAGTCGCGGAAGAAAAGGGTTCTGGCGGGATCTGAAGGGGACTTGAAACCGGAGGCCGAGCGGCGGCCGTCCAGGTTATAGGCGCGCGGGAAAAGCTCGTAGATGCGGGCTTTCTTGGCCCACGCCGCGCCGTCGTACCGCACCATGTTCGCCTGCAGGCCGGTGACGTAAGTCTCCAGCATGGCGTTCAGGCGGGCGTTCTTCTCGCTGTCCGGCAGCTGGGAATTCTTAAGGTCCGTGAGCGCCGCGCGCAATTCGCCGGTCCAGGCCGTCGGGGCCAGCAGGGCGTCGAGATAAAGGAAATAATCGTTGAGCTGCCCGGAGAAAGCCGCCGCGCCGTATTTTCCCTCCAGCTCTTTTTTCGTCCAGAGAAAGCCTTCAAGGCCCACGCTCTGGGCCTGGGCGGTCCAGCCCTCCCCGGCGTTCTTGAACATGAAATGGCGGAGCTTGGGGTTGGGACCGTCCCAGCCCCCGGTCGAAAGGACTTCTTTCATCTGCCTGAGGAAATCGGAATTAGCGTCGCGCGGGCTTACGGAGTAGGTCCCTTCCGGCGGCGGCAGCGGCAGGTTCCCGTCGAATAGCGCCGCCGCGTTCTCCCGTTCGGCTTCAAGGCCGGCAGCGAGAACTACCGGCGGCAGGGCCGGCAGCAGCAGGACGAGAGCACTTAATAGAAGTCGGTATAACCGCATTAGACAAGTTATACCTCGCGGGAAGCCGGGGGACAAGGGCAATAAGGGCCCAGGTTTTTACCCGAAAGGCCTAAAGCCCCCGGCCGCGCATCTTTGGCTTACGGCTGCGGGGCGTTTTCGCCCTCTTCCTTCAGCAAGCGCAGCGCCAGCGAGTAGGTTATGAAACCGAAGAGCATGATCAGCAGGACTCCGGAGACAACTACCCTCCAGGCCCACAATGACGTTTTGCGGACGGGCACATCACCGGAATCCATGATCTCGTAGATCCACCATTTCGAGCCGCCCACGTTGGAGACCGAGACCAGCAGGACCCGGCCGCGGAAATAGACCTCGCTGGCGTAATTCGGGATGTCGCGCTCGGCGGCCATGGACAGCAGCTTTATGACCTCGGCGGGAGCTTTCAGGCCGGGCTTTATGATGGACATGCTCATCGAGTCGGCGATCACCTGCCCGCCCATATCCACAAGCCCGAAATTCCCGTAGGAATTGCGGCCCATAAGCCGCACCACCTCGCCCACGTAGGCCAGGCTGAGCCTGCCGGCCAGGTAATAAAGCGCCTGCCCGTTCTTCATGACCGGTTCGGCCAGCACCAGCGCCGGGGGCGTGTACTCCCCGTATTCTACGGCGCCGGCCGGCGACAGGGTCTGCTTCGCTTCGGAGAAGATGGGGCTTTTGGAATATTCCAGGCGCGATTTAACGCTTCTCTCGGCGGTATAGCGGGCCAGCTCGGAGCCCGACGGGCCCAGCAGCGCCAGCTCGGAATAGATGAACGGGTTGGCCTTCACCCTGCCGGCCAGCTCCTCTTTCAGCGCCCCGGCGGCGGCCTTGCTCCCCGCCAGCCTGGACAGGCTGTAGTTCAAATTCAGCACGTCGGAAATTATCCCGGCGCCGGTAGTGGTGCGCAGTTCGAGATAGCTCAGCGTGTCTTTTTTCTGCAGCTCCGCCTCGCCGTAGATGAAATGCCTGCTCAGGATCAGGAACGGCACCAGGAAAAGACCTATCACCGCGGCGATGAACTTGTATTTGTTGTTTCCAGTCATTTGTGCGTCATCCTTGCTTTTTAGATATTTTCCGGTCGCGCTTGTACGCCGCGTCTTTTTCCGCCACCCACTTGTCCGCGCTCGCCTCGGCCCACGAAAGCGTCTCATGCGCGCCCAGCCCGGCCAGGGCGCAAAGCGCCCAGAGGGCCCAGAGATAATACCGCAGTTCTATCCCGCCGGTGGCGGGCACCTGCGTTATGGCCGCCAGGGGCAGCACCGGCAGGACGGCCGCGGCCAGGAAGAAAAGCAGCCGGTCTTTTTTCAGGGTGAAAGCGGCGTAACACCCGAGGAAGACCAGCACCAGCAGGATCCTGTAATAGAGGGTGCGCGGGAGTTCGTAGCCCAGGCTGCGCCCGAGCCCCCTGAAAGCGTCGCGCGCGGCGCCGGCGGGCCCGTGGCGGAAAACAAAAGCGGCGACGCCCAGCGGGCCCGAGGGCGCGCCTTCCCAGGACCCGTAAGCGTACTTTTCCACGTTGGCCCAGCGGCGCAGGCTGAGCTCCTGGGCGTACAAAAGATTCCCGTACTGCGCGCGCTGGTAAAGGGCGTAAGGCAGCGCCAGCACCAGGGCCAGGCCGAGCGACAGGCCCGCGCCTTTAAGGCCGAAGCTTTTGCGCCTGACGGCCCACGACAACCCGGCTATGATCAGCAGCGCCCAGGCCGCGTCCAGCCTGCTCAGGCAGGCGAGCCCGCCGTAAAGCCCGGCAAGCAGCGCGGCCCGGAGCGTGGGTTCAGGGGAGTCGAAGTAATGCCAGAAAAGCAGCAGGAAGAACAGGGCGTAAAGGTGCGAGCCGCCCTGCATCGCGTAAAAGCACATGTACGGGTTCGCCGCCAGGAAAAGCGCCGCCAGGACCGCGCAGCGCCCGCCGTAGCGCGACCACAGCACGAAGAGCGTCAGCAGGACCACGGCCGCGAACACCGCCAGGCCCTCCGCCCTGAGCGCGGCGTCCGGGTCGGCGCCGGCCTTCATGGCCAGCTTGAGCGCGAAGACCGGCAGCGGCTCAGCCATGCCGGAATCGTAAAAGAAAGAGGAGTTCATGGCCAGCAGGGAGCGCGAAGCGGCTTCCCGCAGGGGCTCATGCCTGTAGACCTTCCAGGAGGCCGCGACGCTGTAAAGCAGGGCCACGCACATAAGCAGGGTGAACAGGCCCAGAAAAACGCGCGGCCGGTCCAGTTTAGAAAGCTTCTCAGTGAACTTATCCATTTACGGTTTTTGGAATCCCCTCTTAATATTAGTAGTATATAAAACAACTGAGCCGTCCGGATAAGGGAATTTATGCGCGAAATAACACTGGAATTCAAGAAGATCGTAGGCGAGGGCAAGGCCCTGGGCCGCAGCGAGGGCAAGGTGGTGTTCTGCTACGGCGTGCTGCCGGAAGAAACCGCCCGCGTCAACGTCACTTTCGAAAAAAAGAATTTCGCCGAGGCGGACCTCCTCGAGATAATAAAGCCGTCCCCGAAGCGCGTGGCCCCGAAAGAGGACCATTACCTCAGCTGCTCCCCCTGGCAGGTGATGGACTACGAATTCCAGTGCGAGACCAAGAAAGGCCTTATCGAGGACCTGCTTTACCAGACTACCAAGGAAACCATCCGCCTGGACAAGTTCTACGCCGCGGGCAAGACCTTCGGCTACCGTACCAAGATAGAATACAGTTTCACCGGGGAGCCGGGGAACCTGTCCTTCGCCTTCCACAAGCGCGGCAACTACCGCGAGAAATACATCCTGGCCGAAGGCTGCGCGCTGATCAGCCCGGAGACCAACGCCGCCGCGCTCCGGGTGCTTAAAATACTGAACGACCTGAAGCTTTCCACCGCCGACCTTAAGACGCTGATAATCCGCGAAGCCAAGAACCCCGGCTCCCGCGTAGCCGCGCTGTTCATGAAGCGGCAGGACATCGTCCTGCCCGAGATGAACATAGAAGGCCTGGACGGCTTCCTGGCCATCTATTCGAACCCGATAAGCTCGATGAGCCAGGTCGACGGGATAGTGAACTCCTGGGGCAACGACTTCGTCACCGAGGAGATACTCGGGAGCAAGTTCTCCTACGGCTTCGACTGCTTCTTCCAGAACAATATAGAGCTGTTCGCCGAAGCGCTCAAGGAAATACGTGGCGCCGCCTTCAAGTGCGGCAAACTGGTGGACCTGTACTCGGGCGTGGGCGTGATAGGGCTTACGCTGCGGGACCTGGCGGACAAGGTGCTCGCCGTAGAATCCTCTGCCAACTCGGCGAAGTACGCCGCGCTGAACGCCTCGGCCAACGGCGCTTCCAATTTCGAGATGGTCTGCTCGCTTTCGGAGAAGACCCAGGACGACCTGTTCGAAGGCACGGACATACTGGTGCTGGACCCGCCGCGCGCGGGCCTGCACAATAAAGTGATAAAGCGGATAATGGAAATACTGCCGAAGAGAATAATCTACCTGTCCTGCAACCCCATCACGCAGGGCCGCGACGCGGCTTTCTTCATGGAGAAATACAAGATAATCCGCGCCGCCGGCTTCGACTTCTACCCCAACACCCCCCACGCCGAAACCCTGCTGGTCTTCGAGCGGGAGTAGCGGGGCCCCCGCCCCGCGGCTTAATAAATAGTGCGCCAGGCGTAGGCGTTGGCCGCGTCTTTCGCGCAGACCTCCACGGCGTCCTTCACGCCGGCGCCGCTTTGAGTAACCCAGAACATACCCCGGTAGGCCACAGCGCAAGTCGGTTTGCCTGCCGTAGTGTTCACCTTCACGCCGCCTCCCACTTCCACGCTGCCTTCGAAGCGGTTGGTCGAACTTGCTCCTTCGGAATATATGTTATAGCCGGTGCCGAACCCGGTCTGGTTCTTTACATAAAGCCCGTAGTTGCTGGTGATCGCGCCGCCCGTCAAGTTAGGCGCTTCCACGATTATGCCGTAGTTATTCGTAACCGTTCCTGCGCTCTGCTCGTTCTGCACGTACAAGCCGTAAGAATTCTGGACGATCCCCGAAGTGTTGGCCCAGGCCCCGGTCCGCACGCCTATCAGCGTGGGGAAATTGTACGCGTTGGGCGCGGTAGGCGGCGGTTCTCCTATTCCGCCGCGGAAGAATCCCCCTATCGCCATTTCGCTGCCGCCTTTATGCCCGGCAGGATTTACCAGGCCCATGCTGACGACCCCGACATTCAAAAACGGATCGATATCCGCTTCCGGAAAGATCCCCATGACCGTCGCGAGGATGTTGGTAGATACCCCGGACCAGTTGCCCACCGCCAGGCCCGAATCTATGGCAGCCGTGCGCGCGTCCAGCTGGTTGGTTATCTGCGCGTTGTCCAGAATGGCGCCGTAGCCCTGGAGCACTCCGGAAGCCGTCATTGAAGAGACCTCGGTCCCCGCTTCATTGCGCCAGATCTGGATACGCGTGTTGGTTACTATCGCCTGCACGTCCAGCGGCGCCTGGCCGGTCACACGGCCGATAGCCGCGCTGCTGAGGTTGACGATAGAGCCGGCCCCGGCGTTGGGGTTGGCGGCCAGGATCCCCGCCAGCGAACTTGCCCCGCCGCCGGTCACCGCTACTCCGTCGATATAGAACTTGGCGCCAGACGCCAGGTTCACATTGGTGGAAATCGCTATTCCGCCGTAAAGCCCGGCAGCTGGAGAAAGCGTCTCATTGTTGCTAAGCCGCACGCCCGTCCCCACGCCAAGCTCACCGATAACGGTCATACTGGCTGAGGTTATCCCCGTGGTTGCGGTTATGGAAGCGACATTTACCAGGCTGAAGTTGTTGAGGTTCATGTCCCGCGCGGCCGTGACCTTGGCGTAGCCCGCCGTCTGGTGGTCGCCCCAGCCGTAAGTCGTATCCCAATGAGCTTTGTCGTCCACCCCTATCAAGTGAGCGGGATGCGCCATGAATATCGGGTCAGACTCGACAGGCAAGCCCCTCAGCCCCGAAGTTTCGGCATAGATCACGCCCGAGGCCGTCATCGAGGCCTGTATGACTCCGGCGGAGTTGCGCCAGATCTGCGCGTAGAGGTCCCCGCTGTCCGGCTGCACGTCCAGCCGCGTCGCGGCCGACAGGATGCCTATGCCGACATTGCTGCTGATATTGACCGACAGCCCGCCGCCGGCGCCGGGGCCGTAAGAGATCCAGTTCCCGCCGGTCTGCAGGTTCTGCGTCATTTTGTGGTTCCCGAGGTTATCCAGCCCGTCAGCGCTTCCGCAGGGGCCCGCCGCCAGGCTAAGCTTTCCATCTTCGTCGGCGTACACGCAATTAGGACCGGTGCCCGACAGGCTGGTGCTCATTATACTTCCCGCCACATCCAGGCTTGCGCGCGGCAGAGCCGTATTCACGCCCAGGCTGCCTTTCATGACCAGCACGTTGGTGCTGAACACTACCCCCACGCCCGCGCTGGTTACTGAACTGACCGTGATCGTAGAAACGCTGGCGATATCGAAAGAGGACATGTTCAGGTTCTGCGTGGCGGTATGATTGCCCATGCCGTCCGGGGAACTGATAACCCCGGTCAGCTGCGAACCGTCGCCGTAGAACCTGGTGGCGTGGACTCCGCCGGCGCCGGTCATGCGGATGACGGTATAGCCGCCGGTGGAGATCGCCACCATGTCGCCGGCGTAGCCGGCCGCCGAGGAGATATGCAGGCTGACCGCCGGCACGGCGGGCCCTATGCCCACCATCCCGGCCGCGACCCTGAGCCCTGAGGAAATGTACACGCCCGGCAAAGAGCCGTTAACGGCGGTAAAAGCGGCGGTCGAGGAGAAGGTATTCGAACCGGTGAAAGTCTGCGTGGAATGACGCAGCGCGACATTGGCGGAAAGCAGCGCGTCGGTCAGGGTTCCCGAGTTGATATTGGAGGCGCTCAGGCCCGTCAGCAGCGAGCCGTCGCCGTAATACCTGGCGGCCGAGGAGTACCCGACGATATAAACGTTGGAGGAAACCCGCAGCCCGGCGAAACCGGCGGAGGAGTCGGAGGAGATCTCTACGACGGGGTTAAGCGCCAGCCTGGCCGCGCCCACTCCGGACGCGCCGGCCACGGTGGCGCTGGAGTAAGTGGTGAACTGGCCGTTCACGGTTATGGAACCTGCGTCGACAATTGGGAAATTCGCCATCCTGAGCGTGGTGGTGGCGATATGGTTGCCCAGGTTGTCCGCCCCTACGGGCAGGTTGCGCAGCTTCGAACCGTCGGCCCAGAGCACGCCGGCAATGGTCATGGAAGCCCGCACCACTCCCGAAGTGTCGCGCCAGGTCTGCGCGGGATTGAGCGCGGAACCCTGCACGTCGAGCCGCGCGCTGGCGACGTCTGTGATAAGACCTCCGATAGAAACGTTGCCCGAAGGATCTATGCGGATGCCCTTGGCCGTCCCGTCGGGGCTTATCCAGTTGTTCCCGGTCGCCAGGTTGGTGACCATTATGTGGTTGCCCATATTATCCAGACCGGTCGCGCTTCCGCAGGCGTCCCCGGCCAGGTACAGCTTGCCTGTATTATCGGCGGTAACGCACCTGGTGCCGGAACCGGACAAGCTTGAGCTCATTATGCTTCCGTTCACGTCCAGACTTTGCTGGGGCGTAGCCGTATTAACGCCCAGCCTGCCTTTCATAACCAGCACATTCGTGCTGAACACCACGCCCACGCCGGCGCTGGTCACCGAACTGAGCGTGATAGTGGAAACGCCGACGATATCTTTACCTGACATGTTCAGGTTCTGCGTGGCGATATGGCTGCCGAGGTTATCCGACCCCGCAGGCAGGTTGCGCAGCTTGGAGGCGTCCGCGTAAAGATAGCCGGCAGCGGACATCGAGGCAACGGCTAAGCCGCCGGAATCGCGCCAGATCTGCGCATAGGGATCCGCGCCCTGGACCTGCACGTCCAGAATTGCCGCCGCGCCGCTCAGCCCCACGCCCACTTTGCCGGCCGCGCTTACCGTCAGGCCCTTCGAGGTGGTGTCGCCTGAGATCCACTTGCCGTTCGTGTTCAGGTTCTGAGCCATGATATGGTTGCCCATATTATCGTTGCCGGCAACCGTTCCGCAGGGACTTCCGGTCAGGAAAAGCTTGCCCGTAATATTGGCGGATACGCAGCTATCCGTGAAGCCTGACAGGCTTGAACTCATGATATTCCCGTTCACGTCCAGGCTCTCCAGGGGCAGGGCCGTATTTACGCCCAGGCGCCCGTTCATAAGCAGAACATTGGTGCTGAATACCACCCCGGCTCCGGAGCTGGTAACGGAACTGAGCGTGAGAGTGGAAACCGCGATTATGTCTTTGCCCGACATGTTCAGGTTCTGGGTGGCCGTGTGATTGCCCAGGTCGTCCGGCGAACTGATAACCCCGGTCAGGGCGGAACCATCGCCGTAAAATTTGGCGGCCGAGGAAAAACCGACTATATAGACGTTGGAGGACACCCGCAGCCCGGCGAACCCGGCCGAAGCGGCGGACGAGAGCTCCACATTGGGATTAAGGCTAAGCCTGGCCGCGCCCACTCCGAGGGCGCCATTCACGGTGACGGAGGCCACGTTAAGTATCTGGTTCCCGCCCATATCTACGGTCTTGGTGGCGGTATGGTTGCCGAAGCTGTCGCCGCCCACAGGCAGGTTGCTCATCTTGGAAGCGTCGGCGTAAAGCACGCCGCCGGTCGTCATAGAGGCCTTTATAACCCCCCCGGCATCGCGCCAGATCTGCGTAAAGGTGTCCGCGCCGATAGCCTGCACATCCAGGCTGGCGGCCGCGCCGGGGAGCCCTACGCCCACTTTCCCGGCGACGCTTACCGTCAACCCTTTTCCTGAGGCATCGCCCGAGACCCACTTGCCGTTGGTGTTCAGGTTCGTGGTCATCGTATGGTTGCCCATGTTATCCAGCCCGGCCGCGCTTCCGCATGCGTCGCCGGCCAAGTAAAGCTTGCCCGTGTTATCGGCGGTCACGCACTTGTCGCCCGAGCCTGCCAGGCTTGAACTCATGATGTTCCCGTTCACGTCCAGGCTGTCGCGGGGCAGAGCGGTATTCACGCCCAGCCGACCCTGCATAACAAGGACATTGGTGCTGAAGACCACTCCCGCGCCTGAGCTGGTTATGGAACTGACCGTGATAGTGGAGACGCTGGTGATGTCGAAAGAGGCCATGTTCAGGGCCTTGTTGGCGGTTCCGCCGGCCCGGACATTGCGCAGCTGCGACCCGTCGGCGTAAAACGCGCCCGAGACGGTCATCGAAGCCTGTATGGTCCCGAAACTATCCCGCCACAGCTGTATATTATTGCCGCTGGCCCCGTGCAGGTCCAGCCCGGCGAGCCCGGCCGCCTGGCCTATCCCGACGTGCCCCGCCGCGTCCATATTCAGCCCGCTGCTGGGGGAGCCGTCGTAGGAGATCCAGTTGGCGCCTGTCGCCAGGTTCGTCGTCATTATGTGGTTGCCCAGGTTGTCCATGCCGACCACTCCGGACAAACCCGAGCCGTCGCCGTAATATTTGGCGTTCGGCCCAAGGAAGACATGGGTCGTGATATAAATGCCGCCGTAGTCGGAAGACAGGGCCCCGGAGATCTCGACGTTCGGATTAAGGGTCAGCTTGGCCGCGCCTATTCCCTGCCCGCCGGTCACGGTGAGCGAGGAGACTTTGATTATCTGGTAATCGTTCATGTTCAGGGTTTTGGTGGCGATATGGCTGCCCATGCTGTCATGAACGCCGCCGAGCATCGAGCCGTCGCCGTAATACTGGGCCCCGCCGGGCAGGAACACGTTCCCCGAAATATAGACGCCGCCCTTGTTCGCCGCGGAAGCCGAGGCTATCTCGACTCCGGAATTAAGGTTCAGTTTCGCCGCGTACAGCCCCAGCGGCCCGGCTACGATGATGCTCGAATTGGAGGTTATCGAATTGCTGGCGGTGATGGAAGAAACATTGACCAGGTTGAAAGTGTTCAGGTTCAGGTTCTGGGTGGCGGTATGATTACCCAGATTGTCGGCGCCGGCCGGCAGGTTGGTCAGCTGCGAACCGTCGGCGTAAAGCAAGCCCGCCGCGGTCATGGTGGCCTTCACCACGCCGGCCGAATTCCGCCAGAACTGGACGTTCGGATCGAGGTTAACGGCCTTTACGTCCAGTTTCGTCGCGGGGTTGAGGGTTCCCATTCCGGTGTTGCCCTGAACCGATACCACGACGTTCTGCCCGCTGACGGCCCAGCCCGGGGAGCTGTACTGAGACGTGCCGTCGGCAAAAATAATGCCCTTGGTCCCGGAGGCGTCGGAAAACTTCAGGTCGCCGCCGTTTATGACGAAGGTGCCGGTGGAAGACTCGGCGGTCTTGGAATGGAGGGAATAGACGGAGGAGAAGAGAGGCTCCGCGGGCAGCCAGTCGACGCCCAGCCTCATCTGAACGTAAGGGGTGATCTCTTTCCAAACAATGCTGTCGAAAGTCGACTCATTGGGCGAGCCGAGCGGGTAGCGGAAAAGGCCGGTCGAAACCACCACGTCGGTGGAACCGGAGTTCCAGTAGGAAACGGAGGCGTCCGCGTTGGTTATGCGGAACTCCATCTGGGTGGTGCCGCTGAAAAGCACGCCGTTCTTCCTGAGCGTGCCCTGGTAGCTGACACGGCCGGGAGAGGCGGCGAAAACGGCAGCCCCGGTAACAAGCAATAAAGCCAGCGCGGCCGCGGCCGCAATTCCATGTTTGATCTTCACAAGCTCACCTCTCGTCGTCCGTCGCCACACCGGCTCTCTTTTTGGCCAGCGCCCAGAAAAAGAGCGCTTCTTCGTTATTCCTGTCAAAGGTCACCGCTTCGTCGAAATATTTAAGGGAGGACGCATAGCGCTTCTTTTCGTAAAGGTCCATGGCGGTCCTGATATTTTCGTGCTGTTTGGCCAGTTCCCGTTCGAGACGCCTGAACCGCTCCGCTTTCTTCAGCTCTTTCTCGGCGGCGGTGGTATCCGGCGCCCCGCCGTATTCCTGCATCGCCGCGACCCTGGAAAACTGCAGGGCGGCCAGCGTGCGCTCGTCTATGGTGTCGCGCCCCATCACCAGGGTCGGGTACGTATTTTTTATGACCCTGTAAAATATGCCCTTGATCCTGTCCCCGGCTTCGAGCAGGTCCGCCCTGTTATCGGAATAGACCGGGAAAGTCTCGAGCAGGTGCTCATAGGCGGCCACCGCTTCCTTCACGGAATCCGCGTGGGAAGCCAGCGAACAGGCCCTTGAAAAATCCTTTTTCCAGGCGTCGAACCGCGCTTTTTTGGCCGCGCGCATCTCCATTATTTTCGCCCGGTCCTGCCCCATGCCCGACAGCAGCGCGTCCCGCTCCGCGGCGGCCGCGCGCCTTTCCTTCTCTACCGCGAGGGCCGTAGCCGCCCGCAGTTCCTTCCTGGCCGCCTCGTCGGAAGGATCGGCTATCACCCGGTCCATAAGCTTCAATATCCGGCCGCGCGCGTCTTCGGCGGCCGGCCTGGGAACGGCGGTTTTCGCGCCGGTCTCCCCCCCGCGTACCGCGGGCTGGGCGGCCGCCGGCTGGAGCGCGGCCAGGGCGAGCGCCAGGAGAAGGGCCATTATTTAGAGACCTCCACCAGGCCCCGCGCCTTGCGCATGAGTTCGAGCGCCTCTTTATACCCCGGGTCCAGGGTAAGGGCCGCATTGAGTTCCAGCACGGCCTCGTAGTAGCGGCTTTCCTGCATCAGGACGCGTGCCAGCTCGGTCTTCTGCCGGGCCTGCTCCTGCTCCCGGGTCAGGTACCTGGTGACTTCCACCGGCTTGTCGAATTTATAGGACAGGCTGAACCTGTGGGCCAGCCCGAACTTGCCGTAAGCGGAAAGGGAATAATCGAACTGCAGCAGCTTCATGATCACGCCGCCGCCCAGCCGCAGGCCCCCGCCCAGGTCCTCGCCGGAGATATAACCGGCGCGCAGCGCCAGGATGCGCCAGACCTGGTATTCGGCGCCCGCGCAGATAACGCCGCCGGTATCCCTGGGCTTTTTCCAGTCCAGGGAGAAAGTGATGGGGTCGCCGGCGACCACCGTGATGTAAGAAGCCCCGGCGCGGATCACCGTGGGCGCGGCGTCCTTCTCCGAGTCGAATTTAAAACCGCCTCCGAGCGACTGCGCGGAAAGGCCCAGGCCCAGCACCCCGCCCCTGACCCTCGTTATCCAAAGGCCGCCGAGGTCGAAAAGCGCCGCTCCGGACGAGACCGTATCCAGTTTTTCCCTGGCGTACTTAACGGTGCCGCCCGCGAAGAAGCCGGAGCGCCTGTCCTGGAAAGGACCGCCGAGCCTGGCCGCGTAGCTTACTCCCGCGGCCATGTCGCCGGCCTCTACCTTACCGGCCGGGTCCCCTGAATTATTGTAGCCGTCTATAGAAGGAACGCTCAGCAGGGAGAGCGAGCCGGCCAGGACGCCGCGGCCGTTGTCGAGAGGGTGGGCGTAAGCCGCCTGCTGGGAAGTTATCCCTTCGAGCCAGGAGTTGTAGGTGAAAGCCGCTTCCTTGTAGCCGGTGCGCGCGAGCGAGGCCGGGTTAAGCGCCAGCGCCCCGAGAAGGTCGCCGTAGCCGCCCGCGCCGGACTCGCCCATGCCCACGGCCCTGGGACTCTGCACTATGCGCAGGAATTCCCCGCCCGAAGTGCCGGCTCCCGCGAACGAAGCTACGGGCAGGAGCGCCGGCTGCGCGAGGCAGGCGGCTGCTAAAAATTTAAGAAGGATCCTGTTTTTCATTTTTCAGCCGAGCCTTACTTTATCACGACAAGTTTGCCGGTCTTGCGGTTCTTTCCCGCGGTTATCTCCCACAGGTAAACGCCGCTGGCCACGGTCTGGCCGTCCTTGTTCTTTACGTCCCAGGCGAGGGTCGGCGGCGTCACGGGAAGTTCGCGCACCAGCGCGCCGCTGATCGTGTAGATCTTTATTTTGCCGGAGACCGGCAGGTTGGTGAAGGTGATGCCCTGCGTCCAGGTACCGTACCTGGCCGGGTTGCCGGCGTTGGGCCTGAAAGGCACCGGGTAGGCGTAAACGGGGTCTACGTCCATATCCGGCAGGGCCAGCAGGGCGTAGCTGGAGAAATGGGAGACCGGCTGGGACACCCGCTTGGCGCCCGTATCCAGGACGGCCCCGGTCTGCTTCACCCAGCTGCCGCGCTCCTCGTCGAGGTGCCAGACCGCGAGGTTCGCGGCCTGAAGCCTCGAGACCGAGCCGGAGAGTATCCCGTTCGCGTCGGCGTCGTAGGGCAGGGTCACCACGCAGGCGGAATTGGGCTGAACAGGGTTGCCCGAGGAGTCGAAAGGCTGCACCTTGACGGTACTGACGAACTCCGGGGAGCCGGGAAGCGTGGCGAGCTTGGCGTTCGCCGAAACTATCTCCGGGGTAGTAGAGCTGGTGGAGAGGGTTATGTAGAAATCCTGGGAATAGGCGTTGGCCGGGATGGTCACCCGCACCCTGCGGTCCGAGAAAGCCATCACCGTATTGTCCGCCTGGTAATCCCTCAGCACGGAAAAATAGACGGTGGTCGCAGCCGAGACGGGGGAGCCGTTGATATCCACGATGGACGAGGAAAAAGACACGGCGAACACGCTGCCCTTCGGCCAGTTGTCCGAAGGAAGTATCACCAGTTTCTGCCCCGAGTAACTGACCGTGACCGGCCAGCTGTTTTCATTGACCTCGGTGCCCGAGCTCGTATAGACCCGAGTGACGGTCAGCCTGGGGCTGGAGAGCGCCGGGGAGATCTCTTCGGAAAAACGGAGATCGACGCCCTCGCCCGGGGGCTGCCCCCAGAGCGCGCCGTCCAGGGGCCGGCCGGAGACGGATTCGAACCCGGCGAGACCCTGGTTCACCATATTGGCGGGAATAAGCGAAAGGTAGCCGGACCAGACCGAATCGGGAGCGGAGCTCATTTCCTGCGGGCTGGCGCAGGCCTCTCCCACCGTATAGGAAAGTTCGTAAGAGCCGCCGACGGTATTGGTCGCGGCGTAGACTACGGCCAGGGGGGCCTCGGAATAGCGGATGTTTTCCCAGGCGCAATGAGCCGGGACCGGCAACAGGGCCGAAGCGGACAACAGTGAGGCTGCGATAAGTTTGCGTATCATCTTTTAAGTTATAGAGCCGTGCCTGGCGAACCAGGCGGTTCGCGGCACCACTGATATTATATAACACGCACATACGTTGCGTATGTACAATTTGTTACATAACGCATGTATACTTCGCTACATAACATGCGCCTTATCTGTTCAATGTTTTTTCCGCGTTCGGGAGGTTTTCGGTCGCCTGCCGGGAAAAAAGCCCCGCCTCATAGGCCAGGGGCTTGTTCCGTATGCGTTCTACCAGCCCTTTGGCGAGCTGGCCGAACAGCCCCCCCGCCAGGCTTTTAGGCGTCTTCACTTTCACAACGCTTTCTTCGTAAGAGAGCTCCGGCCCGGCCGCGGACCAGACCCTGACGGAGCCTTTCACCATGCGCCGGTTATAAACCCCGGCTATGATCTCGCCGAAATCGGTTATGTCGCCGTACACCAGGCGCCCCGCGCCCAGCCAGGCCGCGATGTTCTCCGGCTTCGCCGCGGCCAGTTGGCCGCCCTGGCTGAAGCCGTGCCGGCGAAGCGCTTCATCCGTCTCCTCAGGGGTTAAAAGGTCGTAGCCGCCGGCCTTCAGGCTCTCATAGACCAGCTGGCGCACCAGCGGCGGGCCGTCCATGCTGGTGGTCTCGTCGGAGAAAGGCAGCACCGCCGTCCTTTCCCGGAACCACTTCCCGTCGCAGCCGGCGGCGGCCCGGGTGGAAGAGACAAGTTCCAGGTCGCGGTAGATCTCCCCCCAGCGAACGGGCGCGGCCTCCTTGTCCCCGTCGGCCAGCGCCTGCGCGCGCCGGTAGCGGGCTTCGGCCCCGGCATAATCTTTCTTCAGCTCCGCGGAAACGCCCAGGTCCAGGAAATCCCTCCAGTCGCCGCCTGCGGCGGCGCGCCTGAGCCAGATCTCCTCCGCCTTATCCCAGCTGTTCCGCCGGGCCAGCAGCCCCGCCTCCTCGGAGTCCTTGTCCCCCTTTTTCCTGAAAACGGGCCTGAAGCGGTCCACCGGGCGCCCGGCGTAGCGCGCCGCCAGTTTAGCGGCGACGGCGCCGAAAAGGTTGCCCTCGTTATCGGCGTACCAGTCGCCGGCGTCCTTCGAAGCGTCGAAGCGGTCCTCGGTCCGCGAAAAAGTGTCCGCCCAGGAATCGAGCAGCTCCATGGAAGGCCAGGCGTACAACTTTACTTCGGCGGACATGGAGGCGGAATAGACCCAGACCTTGCTCTTCACGGTCTGCTTCTGTTTTTTTTTGTCGTAATAGACGGAAGAGCGGTCCTCCTTCCGGGTGGAGACGGAAGGCTGGTTCACCGTCACGGACAAAAGTCCGGCGGGTTTTATCAAAGCCAGAAAGGGATCGGCGGCGCCGGACTTGTCCACGCGCCAGGCGCAGACTTTGGCTCCGGGGCGGGCGAGCGACCGGGCGGCGCGCCGGGCCAGTTCCGAGGGCTTGAAATCGAGCGGGGACTGCTTAAGCAGGGCCGCGGCCAGGGACCCGAGCGCGTTCTCTTCGGCCGGAGGCTTCGTCCGTACCGTAACGTAGAGGGCCGACAGCGCGGGCCCGGCGGCGGAGGCCCCGGGCATATCCGGCAGCTGGTAGGGAACCCGGACCGAAAAATAACTGCCGCAGCCGGCCAGCCCGGCCAGCAGCGCGAGGGCGCAAAGTTTTTTCATTTTTTCAGTTTCGAGACTTCACGGGTGCCGGTCACTTTTTCGACCCCGGTAAGGCCTTCCACGTAGGCGTTGTAGCGCGTCTGCACCGGTTTTTCCGGGCCGAGCCCGGCGGGGTCCAGGGTGCTCTGCATGAAGCCGGCATTCACCGGGAACGCGGTGACCAGGTAAGCCTGCCCGGCCGCCGAATCGTAGACGGAATACACCAGCAGGTGGGTATTTCCGCCGGAGCTTTTCTTGAACGGCACGAAGTCGGTGCGCAAGGCCACCGTGCGCCCGCCGGGCAGCGCCACGGTTTCGGTGAGGCGCGTCCTGGCGGTCTTGCGCGAAATGAAAGCCCTCTCGGCGGAAGCGCAGCCGGAGGAGACTTTTTTCAGCAGGGCCAGCGCGGCCGGGTCGTCTTTAAGCGAGATCCCGCCGGCGAGGCAGGTGACATTGGCCAGCAGCGTCCCCTTCGAAGGAGAAGGCCCGGCCGAACCCCGGGGCAGGCCGAGGCCGTCTTCGATGTCGGGCCGCACCCAGCGGGCGCGCTTGAAGCCGAACTTGGTCTGGAGCAGGCTGAAAAGGTAGCCGTAGGTATGCTCAAGGCCGGCGTGCATGAGCCTTCCGCGGGGCTGAGCCGCCCCGCCCCGGGCCGCGATGAACCCCAGTATCCGCGGATCCACGATCTCGCCGTTGGCGAGCTCGTCGTAATTTATGCTCTCGCCCCAGAGTTTCAGCACCGCGGGGTTGGCGCGGGCCGAGTCGAGCTGCTTGAGTATCCCGGGGACATGGGCTTTAAAAAGAGGCTCAAGCCCGGCGTCCTGGCCGGTCGCCCCGTTCATCAGGCGGGCGGCGCCCGCCCA